>Ga0208115_1000009_pt1 | contig 106553 bp, 112 predicted proteins | sample LakWasMeta4_LOW4_2_FD_183856 | JGI IMG/M metagenome (GOLD analysis project Ga0208115, IMG submission 183856) | Freshwater sediment methanotrophic microbial communities from Lake Washington under simulated oxygen tension - Sediment Metagenome... | ecosystem: Environmental > Aquatic > Freshwater...
GTTGATATCAACGATATTGATCTGGCCATCCCCGATATCAGCCTGGATCGCTCCGTAGTAAAATCCATAAAAATAAAAAGAATCTTTCTGCAATACAATCACGACCTGGACGCCAGCAGCGACTACGCCGCTGATTTTTCTTTTATCAATACGCTGGAGCTAAGCCGGGAGGTGAGCGTTCCACAAATCGGAAAAGTGAATACCCTCTTTTTAAGTTACCGCAAGGTCCGCAATTTTTGCATGTACAAATGCATCCAGTTTGATATTTTGGAAGATGACATCATCGATATTTTAAAACCCAACACCAACGTTAAATTAAAACCAACTCTCAGCATCGCTAACCTTCCGGCCATTAACGATCTGAGGCTCGATGGACAAATTGAAATGCAAATTGGATTGAAGCTGCCTTTTTAAAAGAAAAATCGCACTTCAAAATCTCCCCGTTCATACTTAGGCGTATTTTTTCCGGCGAAAATAGATTGAACTGCTAAATTGAAACTGATGGGCATGAAAAATCTATTTTGCTGATAGAGACTCAGAGTGGAATAGCCCAGGTTTATTCTGGCAGTGTGAGAAATTTTTTCAGAGTTTTCTTCCAGGATTTTATCGGCAACGGAGTTTTGGCTTTTATAATTTGAGGCTTCAGTATATTCCAGAGAATAAAGCAAGGAGCTCGACCACTGATCCGATAAAAGATAATTGCCCTGAAGATTTGTTTGGTATTTGTTTCCAAGTTTAATATGGGCCATGCCCTTGTTACTGGTAACAGGAAAGGTATTTGAATCAGGAAGCCGGACTTCGGTGTCATAGGGAAATTGATAAGTGAACCTGGTCCAATTATCCAAACTCCAGTCGCTTGAGAGTTGAACCCCTCCGCCAAATTCATAAAAGGCGTCCCATTGTCCGTCGCCAAAAGCAATGTCTTGCAAGATATTCGGATTGTCTTCTCGGCCGGTAGGAAGGATCGCTCCGAAATTAATCAGTGCTCCGGCATTTTTCCATTTTTTTAATTGATATAAAAATCCCAATTCAGCATCGCCAAAATCAGTGGCCTTCCATTTGCCTAACGGTTGGTATTGGTAATAGTTGACAAAAAGTGACTGAATTAAGCGCACATCCACGTCGGGCAAATTTTCCAGCTCAATGGCGGTCCCCACGTTGTTGCGGCCTTTAGAAGTCCGCTCGATCTGTAAGTCTACCACCGCAGAATAAAAAGGGATGAAGCCATACACGGTGAACTTATTGGTGAGGCCATAACCGGCGCCCAGCGCCTGCACCGTCACTTTGGAGCTGGCGCTTCCCTGAAAAGTTCCAAAGCTAAAAGTGTCATAATCGGCAGGGCTCGTTATTTTTAAATTATCAAGATAGGCATCCACTGCGGCATTTACTCCGCGGATGGAATCAGCATTGAGGTTGGCATTTATATTATAACCTTTAAGGCTTCCAGAATTACTATAACTTCCAGTGATTTGGCCAGTTTGGACAATCCGGTAAGTGAGATTGCGAACCCCGGCGGGCAAGGTATCGTAATAGGCGGCGGAGGAAACCTGCATGAATACGGAGAGCAAAATGATTAAAAGAAATTTCATGGTGAGCTAGTTTTCCAAAAAAGATTACTCAAAGCTTATCCTAAAAAAATGTATCTAAAAACATAATTAGCTTGCTGATTTCAGGGGCAATATTCCCCTTTGCCCTACGGTACCTGCCTTGCAGTTTCCTTCCTACTATTCTTTTTTAGGGAGGATCGCATGGAAGAAAAAAGCTCACAGAAACCACTCGCCGTCGTCACTGGAGCATCAAGCGGAATTGGTTATGAATTGGCCAAACAATTCGCCCAGCATGGATACGATTTAATTATCCTTTCAGAAAATCCTGCCATTGTGGAAGCAGGCCAGACCTGCGGTGCACTGGGGGCAGAGGTTGAAAGTTATGTGATTGACCTGGCCGATTATAACGGGGTGGATGAACTCAAAACAAAAATCGAGGAACTTGGTCGGCCGGTGGAAGCGATTGCCATCAACCTGGGAATTGGAACACTGAGCGAACTCTCCGCCGATCCTTCCTGGGAAACACAGCTCCAACTGATCAATCTCAATGTAGTCGCCACTCTCCATTTGCAAAAAGAGTTCACTAAAGTGATGAGCAAAAGAAAAAGCGGAAAAATCCTGATCACTTCATCGGTTGTCGATCCCCTCCCCGTTGAACTTCAACAAATCTATCGCGCCTCTTTGGCCTTTATCCATAACTTCTCGGCCGCTTGCCGCCAACAAGTGCAAGGCAGCGGGGTCACGATCACCGAGCTGGTCCCGGCCAAGGGCGAATTAAATTTTTCCCAAAGCGCGGCAGAGGTTGCTGAACATGCTTTTAAGTATATGATTGAAGGAGAAGGATATATTGAGGTTGATTTGAACAAATTTAAATCAGAGGGAGAAGCAACAGATACTCCACGCCCATTTGGCGAACCTCCTAAATTAAAACATTAATATGAAAATTAAAATTCTTTCCTACAATATCCACAAGGGCTACGACTGGAAAAATAAAAACTACTTCCTCAAAGAAGTAAAAGAATTTATTTCTCATTCAGGGGCCGATGTGGTGTGTTTGCAAGAAGTGGTCGGGAAAAACCAAAAATACAAAGACCAGGGGTTAATCGATTCGCAGTTCGAGTATCTGGCCGACGAATTATGGCCTCATTTTTCCTACGCTCATAATGCCGTTTACGATCACGGCCATCACGGCAATCTTATTTTAAGCAAATTTCCGATTGAGAGTTTTGAAAACATTGATCTTTCTACCAATTCATTTGAAAAAAGAGGACTCTTAATCTGCAAAATAACTCTGCCTGACGGCAGAACCAAGAATAATTTTTTTTACGTCGCCTGCTCCCACCTCAACCTGCTTCATACCGGCAGGCTACTGCAGTATCAGAAAATTAAAAAACAAATCGCAGAGAAAACAAAAGACGATTCTCCTTTTGTGATTGCCGGCGATTTTAATGATTGGAATAAAAAATGCGTTCATGTTTTTGAAAACGATCTAAAAATGCGGGAAGTGCATAAAAGCACCCACGGTGTTTTTGCCAAAACATTTCCGGCCGCCTATCCCCTGCTGTGCCTCGATCGCATTTATGTTAAAAACTTTAAGATTAATAACGCTCAAATTTTTGAACCCAAACCGGCCCATTCTCTTCTGGAGCACCTTTCAGATCATTTAGCTCTTTTCTGTGAGGTAGAATTTTATGGATCGTAATTTTTTTCACATCACCAAGGAAAACAGCGTCTCCTATTTAGTGGAAGGAATTGATTATCAAAATCAATACCTGGAGCTTATTAAAAGTGCAAAAAAAAATATTCATCTCCAGACCTATATTTTTTCCCTTGATGATTTTGGGACAAAAGTCTATGCTGAGCTGATCGCTGCGGCAAAAAGAGGAATTGATATTTACCTGCTGGTTGACAGTGTAGGTTCCCGTTTACTCCCCATCCATGCAGGTGAAGAATTGCAGGCGGCCGGAATTCATTTCTGCCGATTCAACAGCATCCAAATTAAATGGCTCTACAGTTGGGGCCGAAGACTCCATCACAAAGTTTTGGTGATAGACGAAGAGACTGCTATCATCGGCGGCATAAATGTCAATTCGGTTTTAGATCATGTCACCGGAATTCCCGCCATGGATTTTGCCATTTTGCTCAAAGGTCCGGCCATTCCCCGGCTGATTCATTATCTGCAAAATATTTTTAAAAAAGCCTACGGTTCCAAAAAACTTATTTTTCCACCGGTAGCACCTCCTCTCTTTTTTGAAGATGGGATTAAAGTTAAAATTTTAGTTAATGATTGGGTCTATCGTCGCTGGCAAATTACCAAGCACTATGCCCACATGACCAAAAAGGCTAAAAGCGAAATTACGATCATCAATTCATATTTTTTCCCGCGCCGAACTTTTATGCGCCAATTGACGGAAGCAGCCGCTCGCGGGGTAAAGGTTCGATTGATCCTGCCTAAGTTTTCAGACTGGCCCAGCTACATTCTTGCCTCCGAGTTCCTCTATGCCTATTTTCTTCGAAACGGGGTGGAGATTTATCAATGGAAAAAATCAATCCTCCACGGAAAACTGGCGATGATCGATGACGAGTGGTCCACCATCGGCTCTTTTAATCTTAACTACACCAGCTACCAGCAAAACCTGGAAATGAATGTAAATCTTTATTCAGAAAAGTATAATCGAGAGCTCAAGTACAAAATTGAAGAATTAATTCTCACCGGTTGTGAAAAAATAGATGCCAAAGATTTTTTAGAGCATCGACCTATGTCTATTAAAATTAAACGTCTCTTCTACTACGTCATTCTGGCACTTGTCGCCAATTTTTCGATCGGAATGATTTATCAAGAAGATGACAATAAAGGCAATCGCCTCTACACCCTGATTAGAATTGTCGGATCCCTCTTTTTTCTGGCACTGGGAATCGTCGGAGTGGCGTTGCCGATGATGCCGGGAATTCCCTTTTTCATTATTAGTTTTTTGCTGGTTTACAAACAGATTCTCTTGAACAAAAAGAAAGAAGCTTTGTGAAAAATCAATTTTGCCCCACCGAAGTGGGGCAGTTATAATTATTTTCTAAAACCAATACTTAAGCGCAACCGCTGAAGCAAATTCTTGTGGAGTATCGGCATTATCAGTCGTAAAAATATATTTAGCATTTAATCCAAGCGAAAGAAAATCATGTGCTTTTTGAGTGAGGGGAATATCAAAGCCCACCATCGGAGCTCCTGCCCATCTTACCCGGTTGGAAATAAAAATGGGTCCAACCCCCGCACCGACATAGGCAGTATTAAGCACAGGGATATCTCCTCCTATATGAAAAGTTCCTTTCATTAGAGCAGTTGTTCGTTGAACGTCACTGACTGCGTCTTCTTGTTTGGCCGTAAAAGCTTCTAGTCCAGCACCGACAAACTCAGAGGGCTGATAACCAATATCGACCCCAAATGAAGGGGCATTGTCAATTCGATCTTCATCAGAGGCATTGTAGCCGGAGGTAACACCCACATGCCACTTCTGGGCAATTAAACCTTCGCTCGACATGTCTGGCATTGTTCCTGTTACGGTACTATCCATACTGTCAGTTCTGACGGTGGCCGAATCGGAGACTGAGGTTTTATCTTCATAGTAACCTTTGTCCGTACGGCGTGAATTATCAATAGTGCTAGATTCTTTGTTATACATGTCGGCATAACTAGCAAAGGATCCGGTCATAACCGCTAACGCAAATAAATATTTATACATACATTTCTCCTATGTTTGCCCTTTGGAAAAAGGGATCAAAACCTATTTTAACAATTGCAAGCCAGATACCACTCTTCTGGCCGCCAACTGTCCAAATTTGTCCACGTAAAAATGAATGTTGGGGCACATCGGACGGCAGGAGCTGGTTCAACTAGGCTTTAATTATTTTATAAAGGAGTTGGCATGGACCATGCTTTTAGAAATTAAAAAAACCATGAGGAGCCTAAATGGTACAAGAAGCAAGAGAAGCAACGAGTGAAGCAAGATGTGACAACTGCGGAGTTAATATAGAAAAAGACTATATCCTTTATATCAATGGTACCGAATTCACCTTTGATAGTTTCGAGTGCGCAATTAATTTTGTGGCCCCTCGCTGCGCCCATTGCAATTCAATTGTTATGAGTCATGGAGTAAAAGCGGCAGGTGAAACTTTTTGTAGCAATACGTGCTCACAGGCCCAAACCTATTTACCGCTCGTGCCCTAAGGATCGGCCATGAACTACCAAACGGTACTTGAATTCTGGTTCGAGCAGCTCACACCAACTGAAAGGTTTAAAAAAGATGAGATGCTCGATCTAAAGATGGTGGAAAAATTTATTGCTATCCACGCCCAGGCAATCAGCGGCGAGCTTTATCAATGGCGTGATGATCCCTATGGACGATTGGCGGAAATTATTATCATCGATCAGTTCTCACGCAATATCTATCGAGACGATGCCAAAGCTTACAGCTCTGATTCAATGTCCCTGGTCCTGGCGCAGGAAGCAATCTATGGCAATCACCATAAGAGTTTCGAGGACGTGCATAAAACGTTTCTTTACATGCCTTTCATGCATAGTGAATCTAAAATCATTCATGAAGTTGCGCTGAAACTTTTTTCAGAACCAGGGCTCGAAGAGAGTTTAGTTTACGAAGTGGAACGCAAAAAAATCATTGATCAATTCGGAAGATTCCCTGAAAGAAATAAAATCCTGGGCAGAATCAATACCCCGGAAGAAGAAATTTATCTTTTTAACAAAGATTCTAAAAGCGAACAACCAACTCCTCCAACCGAAGCGAGTAGTTTGCATTGAAATTAATGCTGGAATTTTTCTTTTACATGTTACTCATCGCCTTCTCTGTAAAAACATTAGCAGAACCCCTCAAGCTTTCTTCTCCAGATCTCCAGCATTACGTAAGCAAGCCCGAACATTAAACAAGTTTTTTTCAGCGAATGAAAAATGTCAATTTAATACTTTACTTTACTTTAAATATTTTTCAAATGCCTAAATGAATCGCCAATAATATTGATACTGCGATTTAACTTAAGACTTATTGAGCTTTAATTTTTCAAAATTATTTCGAGCCCCCAGCAAAGAAGTGCAAATAAAGTTTTTTAATTTTCATTGCACAAGCAATACAGTACTTATTACAAAGTATACAAAAAACAAATTATCAAAGCACTACAAAGGATAGATTTTAAAATTAAGTTTATTTTTGATATTGTTTTATGTTCATCAAAACTGTTAACTTTTAAAAAAAATTCTAGCTGATCAAAATTCAATTTTTTTTTCTCAATTTTTCTATAACTTACTAATTGCTCGTTAGATAACTTAAGTAAAACGCCTCTTTTAATATTCATTCCCTTTTTATAAAAATAAAGAAATAGTACAAATAAAAATATAATTGCAAAGCCTATAAATCTAACTTTATGTTCAATCGATATCATCTATATCTCCGTCTTGTTAGTTTTCATAATCTGCTCTTCTATATGGCGTTGGTGGAACTGGTGTGTTCGGTGGATCTTGTGATTGTCTTACCATTTCCCCGCCTACTCTTATTAATGCGAACCCCACGCCCACTGCAAGTGGATCAATTGTACAAGCACCGGCAACGCCCACACCGACACCGATTCCGCCAACAATATAACCTAAAACAACACCAGTTCTATCTTTCCCATCAGGGTCAATGAAATTAATCGGATCTTGTAATACATATCCATAAAGATTTGCATCACCTGCTGCAAATCTAATCGGATCTTTACTTAACCAACGACCAGTCTGAGGATCATAATCTCTAACTCCAAATCTCACGAGCTTCGTTTCTGAATCATACAATCCACCAGCAAACCCAAATGGCTGAGACATTGGTTTCGTATCTACCAAAACTTTCCCAAATTCATCATGATTCATCTTCTGAACAATTTCCCCGGTGCTTGCTTTAACAACAAGTCTCACAGATCCCAATTGATCTACTATCAGTTTAAAGCGTTCGTTACTTTGATCAACAAAATAATCTGGAACATGGGACTTGCTAGCGTAGATAAAAGTCTTGATCAGATCATTGTTCTTATCAAGCTCGCCAATCAACTGACCTTCTGGATTGTAGATGTACTTATTCGTCACTACACCATTTACCAGTCTCGAACTTCTTCTCTGAAGTGGATCAATTTGATAAGTTACTTTACCTGCTTGTTTTAAATTTCCAAAAACATCATAGATATAGCTGGTATTAATGTAAGCTGGTCCCTTATTCGTTTTTTTATTATTTTTTGAGCCGTCATTGTCATTCTTAACTCGATCTGATTTTGAAAGCAGCTCACCATTTGGATTATAAGAAAAAAGACTTTGATTAAATCTGATCAAACGATCTTGTTGGTCATAAATGGCGACAAACGGTTCTCCACCAGCTTGTCCCGCAACTCGATTAGAGTTCTTATCATAGAGATAAACCGAATTCCTTCTAAAACCATGAGTATGAATGAGCCTTCCTGCTCTGTCATAGGTATATTCCGATTCAAGCTTATCCTCGCTGTTTCTATTTTTCTCATGACCATGACGGTGTTTTTTATCTTCTTTTTTGTATTCTTCCTTGTATTCTTCTAATTTCTTTGTAATTCGTCCCAAGCGATCTCTTTCTAGAGTGTATCTATAAAGCAGCTTTTTCTTGCCGTTTGCAACGAGCTTCGCTTCGTAAGTTTTTATTTCACCCAACTTATTATAGGCATACTGCTCAATAATATTATCTAAACTTGTTTTTACGAGTTGTCCGTTAGGCGAATTGTATTCGAGATTAAGCTCGCCTGCCTTTGTTAACATTTTATCGTCGTCATATGAATAGTCGATACTTTGCGTTTTTGATCCGGCTCCAATAGTCTCGCTTCCCACTCTGCCACTCGCATTTAGGCTTGGGTTTCTTTGGTAGTTATAGACCGTATTTTGATTTGAATCTGTGATCGCCAATGAGCTAACGACTGATCCGGTATATCCAAGTCTGGCGACCTGATTGTTTTGATCTGTAATTTTAGTCACCAACTCATTTGTATACTCTCGAGCGATTGTCCCAAAACTTCCAGTGATTGAGCCAAGCAGTCCCGAGGTTAGGTCATAGTTCAAATTAATAACTTGCCCATCAGGTCTCGCTACTTTAACCAGCTCTTTATCTTTACTGTATGAATAGACAGTGTTGACGTTGCTCATACCTTGAAGACTTGGCGGAGCATAAGTGCTTAACTGCTCAGTAGCTCCATAATTTAACTTATGGGCTGGACGTCCAGGGGGCGTAATACTCACCAAATTATTGTTTAAGTCATATTGAAAATTAACAACACGACCGTCCGGCAAGCGTTTGGCTGATAGTCTTTGGGCCTGATCGTAGTAAAAGCTGACTTCCTGATTCATCGAATTTTTAACACTTGATAGTAACTTAGTGCTCGGATTATAAGCTAACTTGATCTCGCGATCACCTTGAATTATCTTTGTTAGTAAATCATTCTGATAAAAATATTTCTTAGGATAATTGTCTCCCGATTGTTCAAAGATCGGACGCTCGAGAGAATCGAGCTGAACCGCAATTGAGCGCCCAAGTTTAGAAGTCAGTGTATTCGTTCTCGTTAATCCATCGTAGTGAGAAGTCAGCTCGCTTGAACCTTCTACTATCGATTTCGATAGAGTCACAACTGAAAACGGATTAGTTAAATCATCAAGATCAACTGTATCTTCAATATTAGTCGTGACCGTCCCAAAATTTGTTGTTTCGGTCTTTGAATATCCCATTACTTGATCGCCAAAACGAAGATCCTTAATCAGATTTTTCTTCGTAGTGCTAATGGCATTGGAGACAGTTTGAAGCTCCGGAGCATGAACATAGGTAGTTGTTAATCCCGATGGCCTAATTTCAACTTCTGAATTGGTAGCGGCATCAAAATTATTTCTCTTTATTCTTCCCAGTGTTGAAATGGCATTTATCCCAATTTCACTTTTAGAAAGTGTAGTGGATTGTCCTCCGGAATTAACATCAGTCAGAAGATTTCCCTCTTCATCGTATGTAAATATGGTTTTCACCCCATTTGGTTTTGTAAAGCTTGCCAGTAACCCGTCAGCATCTTTAGACACTATTGTATAAGTTTCATTTTTGGGGTTAGTAATGGTCTTTAAATAACCATTTTGATCCATCGTGAAATAAGTTTTAATATTTTCAGCAGAAATAATTTGAGCGAGATTTCCATTTGAATCATAGCTAAATCTTGTTTTTTTATTAAAGGCATCGATAATACTTAATAGTTTTTGCGACACTTGATCGTAGCTAAAGCTATAAAGAATAGTTCCAGTCAGACCTGTTTTAGTAAAAGCGACTCTACCAATTGAATCAAAATAATAAACTTCTGCCCCATCGGCACTTGCAACTCGGTTATAAACTCCTTCCTGAACGGCTTTTACATTTCTAACGGTACCGTCCCCATTATAAACTTTCTCAGCGAGTGAATCATAAAAATGCCAGATGCTCGGAAGCCATCCACCGAGCCCAAGTTTCTTAGCTTTTAAACTCCCCATCTTTAAAACAAAGCTCTGGTCGCTGATAGAATTATTGTCTGTCATCGTTTTTAATTTAAAGTTCCGATTAACGGTTCCCCAAGTTTCATTATTATTTATATCCAGACCATTCCAGAAATACACAAACTCGCGAGGAGAACTTCCGGTATACGTTTCTTCTTGTAATAAATTTTGAGCGTCGTCTAAAACTTCTACTTTAAAGCCTGTGACATGTAATGACTTCGTAGCATTGACTATTTTAAACTTAGACGTATAGTCACCTTTTCGACCAACAACACTGTTTGATAGATGCGTAATATAAAAGGAAACTCCGACTAAAGGAATGGTTTCACCAATAACTTGATTTGAAGTTTGTATAATCGATCCACATGTTATGGATGGATTAGTGTTGTTAACGACGGTCTTACGAGGTGCTTTTTGTTGAAGGTCACTATCTGATGGGAGACAATATTTCACAACATCATTCCGTACCTTTTCATGAGAATAACCGTACCCCTCAAAATAAGCACCAGAACAACTGTAAGTATCAAATCGCATACGTGAATAATTTCCAGACTGCTCCCACCCTGCCACTTTAGGGCCAAAGCATTTGTATTGCCTATCTTCTGGAGCACACTTAGAGCAAGTTTCAGCATAAGCATATTCAACCCAGGCTATCTGCGCATAAATTTCATTTAATAAAGTCATTGATTCTTTATCGCACTCGAACGAATTAGCAGTCGATAAAAAGAGATTTGATAATATAATTAAAAGGGAAAACTTATTCATAAAAAATTTCAACATGCGGACTTCCTCTAAAAAAGAATTGGTTTTATTCAAGTTGATTGATTTTAAATGCAGATGAAGAAATCTTAATCATCAAGATTTCTTTACACAGACAAAACGCGTAAGGGTATGAATTTATAAATTTATCAAGATAGTACCAAGGAAAAAAAGTGTCTGTATTTTGTAACCGATCCCCTCTAAAAGCGAAGTCTATGGCCGTCCGGTAGGCGTTGCCGTATTATCTGATGGCTCACTGCTGGTTGCAGATGACGCAAGTAATATTCTTTGGAAGGTTACTTATAAAAAATAACTCTCTCGCAAAAGGATTTCCCCCATGGCCTCCAATAATACAGATAATACTAATATTGCCCTATTCTGCGATTTCGAAAATATTGCGCTCGGAGTCCGCGACGCCAAATACGAAACCTTTGACATTAATAAAGTGCTGGAGCGCCTGTTGCTCAAGGGAAGTATCGTGGTGAAAAAAGCTTATTGCGACTGGGATCGCTATAAGGATTTTAAGCGCGTAATGCACGAAGCAGCTTTCGAGTTAATTGAAATTCCTCATGTGCGCCAATCGGGTAAAAACTCGGCCGACATTCGCATGGTGGTAGACGCTCTGGATCTTTGTTATACCAAGTCCCATGTCGATACCTTTGTCATCATCAGCGGTGACTCCGATTTTTCTCCGCTCGTTTCAAAATTGCGGGAAAATAATAAAGTGGTTATCGGAATTGGGGTCAAGGACTCAACTTCCAATTTATTAAGTGCCAACTGCGACGAATTTATTTTTTATGACGACTTAGTTCGCGAACAAAAAAAGCCTGCGCGCAAACCCGTAGAGAAAAAACTACCGGCAACGACTAAAGATGTTAAAGACCTTAAAGAGGTCAAAGATCAAAAAGACCAAAAGGACATTAAGGCCATGACCAAACGTCAAGAGGCCCTGGACTTCATCGTCGAGACGCTGGAAGGCCTGGCCGATGAGCGTGGGGAGGAAGAAAAGATGTGGGGCTCAATGGTCAAACAAACCATGAAGCGACGTCGTCCTGGATTTAACGAATCTTATTATGGTTATCGCTCGTTTAGAGAATTGGTAGAAGATGCCCAAAAACAAGGTTTATTAATCATGAACCGCGATGAAAAAACTGGTCAATACACCATCCGTTTACCGGCCGAGAGCGAAGAGTAATCCTACTGAAAATGGCGGATGATCTTTAAAAACTCCTGGCCGTAATTCTCCAGCTTGCTTTGCCCTACTCCGTATACCAATAAAAACTCAGCGTCGTTTCGAGGCATAATGGCGCACATATCGTTAAGCGTTTTATCATTGAAGACAATATAAGAGGGAATATTTTTTTCTTTGGCAATTTTATTGCGAAGCTCTCGAAGTGAATCAAATAAATCCGAGCGGCCATGAGCGCTTTCATTTACTTTTGGCTTTTTAGTTTTTGCGACACTGCCTGCAAGATTCTCTTGTTTTCTCAGTTGAAGTTTAATCGCTCCACTTAAAATCTCCTGAGACTTATTGGTTAAGCACAGACTGCGGTATTCCCAATTTTTAATCGCAATATAATTTAAATTTAAAAGCTGTCTTAAAATACTGTTCCAGTGTTCACGCGGTTGATCTTTGCCGATGCCATAAACCGACAAGCTATGATGGGCCTTATCTGTAACCTTGGCATTTTTACTACCTCTCAATACTTCGATAATGTGGCCGGCACCATAAGTTTGATTGGTGCGAAAGATAGTGGAAAGAATTTTTTGGGCATCGACCGTAGCGTCCCAGAGGACAGGTGGACTGATACAAGTATCGCAATTGCCACATGCCGAATTTGTCTCTTCGCCAAAATACTGTAATAAATATCGGCGCCGACAGCTTCCAGTTTCACAAAGCGCCAGCATACAATCCAGTTTAAAACGCGCTACTTTTTTATAATTTTCATCAGCATCGGTGGTCTCCAACATCTGTGAGAGTTTAACCACATCTTGCAATCCATAAATCATCCAGGCATTGGAGGCCTTGCCATCGCGCCCTGCCCTTCCCGTTTCCTGATAATAACTTTCAACACTTTTGGGCAAATCTAAATGGGCGACAAAACGCACATCTGGTCGGTCAATCCCCATTCCAAAAGCGATCGTCGCGACCACAATCACTTTGTCTTCGGTATTAAAGAGTCCCTGATTGGTAGTGCGCTCTTCTTTGGAGAGACCAGCATGGTAAGCAATGGCCGGATAACCTAATTTTTTGAGGGCCGCGGCCACCCGCTCCACCTTGTCGCGAGAGAGGCAATAAACAATCCCCGTGTCGTCTTTGTGGTTGGACTTGATAAATTCGTCAAGCTGACTCATTTCATCAGTGCGCTCCAGAATCATATAATTGATATTTGGACGATCAAAAGAAGAAACAAAAATATTGGGATTATTTAATTGCAGCTGCATTGAGATATCGGATCTGGTTTTTGCATCGGCGGTGGCCGTCAGTGCGACAATCGGCACTTCGGGAAACATTGATTTGAGTTCTCCCAAACGAGTGTAATCTTTTCTGAATTCATGACCCCATTGAGAAACGCAGTGGGCTTCATCAATGGCAATCAGTGAAACTTTGATTTGATCAAAAAATTCAGCGAGATGAGGGCCCAAGATCCCTTCGGGAGAAACATAGACAATTTTTACCTGGCCGCTCACAATTTGTGATTTGGCAATTTGTGTTTCTTTATAACTGAGAGACGAATTGAGAAAAACGGAATGCACTCCATATTCTTTCAGGTTCATGACCTGGTCTTGCATCAAAGAGATAAGCGGAGAAATAACAAGTGTCACGCCTTCTAAAAATAAGGCCGGTATTTGGTAGCAGAGTGATTTACCACCACCGGTAGGCATAATCGCCAAGGTGTCATGCCCATCTAAAATAGAATTGATGATATTGGCCTGCTCAAACCGAAAACTGGAGTAACCAAAAGTTTCTTTAAGAATATGTTGAAGTTTTTCTTCTCTCATCAGGGCCATATCCTTTTCAATTGCAGCAGCGAACATGTCACGTTATGGGCGTCACATTATTGATTCATATTGAGCAGTATCATAGAATTTTTTTATGACAAAAGCCAAAAATACTTAGCTTCGACTATCAACTCTGGCGGTATGGCGCTTGCATTTTGCTTACTTAGGATATGTTAACGTAAGCGAAACAAGGAGGTGTTTTATGGATGCAGACTCATTATTAACCGAAAGCGGCAGAGCGGGACGCAAGGAAACTTCAATAAGCAAGAAAGTGGAAAAAGCGACTTCCAACCTCCCCTCATCCTTTTTTTTGGTGGCGGCCGCCGGGGTGGTAGCACTCTCCCTGGGATTGGCAACTTCTCGTAAAAAGAAAAATTGGGCCAATTTTGTAGGCCAATGGGTTCCCACCATTTTACTTTTGGGAATTTATGACAAAATAGTGCGAACGCCCGAAGCCAACAAAGTAGGATCAAAATCTTCGTTGTTGCACTAATCAATAGACGTTTTGAGGTAAAAATGTCCGGGCCGTCCCGGACATTTTTCTCAAGGGCGGAAATTTATTTCCCTCATTTTTTAACTGCTCGATTCTTTCTTTTAAAATCTCAATCATATATTTTTTTTGAACTTGTGTGAGTTTGTTGAGCAGGGCCGCAATCAAGACAAATAATGAATCTTGATAAGCTTGCAGCGCTCGGGCGTAAGCTGGCTCACGCATGGATTCATAGTCAGTCAGCAAATCGCTGATAAATTTATTTCGTTTATCATGACTTTTGTAATTCTCCAGGAATTCTTTCGAAATTTTTTCTCGGTTCTGCAACTCTTCTCTAATCGGAAAGAGATAATCGTTGCTAAATTTATGAATCTCTAATGCTTGAGCCTCGTTGACAGTGCCACTCCACATCTCAAACTCTTTTTTAATTTTACTAAAACTTTCTTTCTTGGCGAGCTCTGGATTTAGCAATTGCTTCTGGAGTTCCTCTGACTTTTTATTAAAAATTAATTTAAAAGTATCCAATTGCCGGGCCTCAAGTTTTTTGACAAATGCCTGGGCGCTCGGTTCAAAAATTTTTAAGCTGGAATAAAAAATATTTTTTAATTTTTCCTGCTCCGCCGAAACCATTTGGGGAGTCACCACCGTATTGCTTAAGAGGATAGTCTCAATCCGCTCTAACTCTTGCGCCAGTTGCGGAAAAAATTGTTGGCCGACCTGATCCGTGTCTTCACGGACTGCTTTTTTGATAAACTGTGCCTGCATACTGCTGACGTCAAAGTAGAGATCAATTTGTTTGAAGATATAAGTGTCGGCCCAAGTGGTGGCGAGATCAATGCGTGAACAAGAGGGGGAAAAAAGAAAAAGAATATAAAAAATGAAGCCTAATCTTTTCATCCTTCCATCATGGTCAATTTTTTGGAAGGTGGACAAGGCCCCCTGCATAGAATCTCTTTCAAAAATATTTTAGCGCTTAGCGATTGCCGTTTACCGGGCCGCGAGGCTTTTCATTTTTTTGAATTTTGATATCGGCCGGATTTAAGGTTGCCCCATACTCTCTGCGAAACAATTTTTTAATCGATGTGTCACTTTGAGCCGTTTTTCTAAAGGTGTCGGCAATTTGTAATTGATCTGCGCAACGAACGCAAATCCACTCGGCTTCAGTGGTGGGATTGCGGTGTTTGTATAATTCGACGTCGGGACGAACTTGGTCACAAGCTTCACAAAAATTGCGCTGCTCCTGATGAACGACGTCCTCAGTCACTTTCTTTTTGGCGATTTTTTCGCGCTGATTGGGAGCTATTGGTTTTGGTGCTTCTTTAATACCAATTTTAGCTAGTGCGTCTTTTAAACTTCCCATTTTCCCCTCTTACCAATTTTACGTTTTTAGATCCTACCAGATTTCTTTTCATTTAAAAAGGCTCTTTGGTGTATTCCCATAGGTGGTCCGTTATAAAATGTGGGGCAAAAAAAGCCAGGAATTGCCCAAAACGCCTTAGTCGGGCAAAACTTTTCATGCCCCAAGGGTAATGGCTCAATAAAAGATCTTGATCCAGGATTCCACTGAAATAATCTCCTATCAGCCCCATCAGGAAAAGGACATCCAGGATTCCCAAATAAGGTATCCAGTCCGGGATGAATAATATCCTGATCAATAGAATGCTCAAAATTCCGCCCACGACTCGCTTGTCGCGCTCAGGAATTCGCTGGTCTTGATAAGTGTCGATAACAAATTGTTGGAGTTCGTTCAATATGGCCTTCATGAAAGCAATCATACATGAAAAGTTATCATTCCTAAGCAAAAAATCGATTATTCAGCGCTTGGACTTAGAGAGTAGTCTTGGTTTTGAGGATTCTAAAACCGAAATAAACAGGAAAGAATTATGAAGCACGAGCAATTTAGCACTGAGATAATTAAGAAGGCCAATCCCTTGAGGGCCACTGGCGATCTGGAGCGATTGATAAATTTTATTAAGGATAAAAAAATAGTCATGCTGGGTGAATGCAGCCATGGCACTCGTGAATTTTATGAATGGAGAAGTGCTATCTCCAAAGAACTGATCTTAAATCACGGATATCATTTTATCGCGGTAGAGGGAGACTGGCCGCCCTGCCAGGAGGTCAGCAAATTTATTAAAAATCAAACGAGCTCCGGAGCAGAAGAAACACTTTCCCACTTTTCCCGCTGGCCAACCTGGATGTGGGCCAACGAAGAAGTGGTTAAGCTGATTGCATGGCTTAAAAAAAACAACATCGCTCAAAAAAACACGATTGGATTCCACGGGCTGGATGTTTATTCGCTCTACGAATCGATGGATAAAGTGATTGAAGAATTAACTAAAATCGATCGCAACTTTGCGCTGCAGGCAGCTTCCTATTACTCCTGTTTTGATTCTTATCGCCACGACGAAATTGCCTACGCCCGTTCGCTCTTGAAGCTGCCAGAAGGCTGTAAAAAACAAGTGCTGAAAGTCCTCAACGACACGCTCAACTATCAGCTTAAAAAAACAGAACAGAGTGAAAATTTATTTGATGCTGTTCAAAATGCCAGGATCGTCAGCAATGCGGAAAACTATTATCGCGCCATGACCTTAGGAGAAGAGGATTCCTGGAACGTGAGAGACAGGCATATGATGGAAACACTCAAGATGCTGCTCGAACATTACGGCCCCAATTCCAAAGCGATTGTTTGGGAACACAACACCCACATCGGCGATTACCGGGCGACTGATATGCAAAAGCTGGGACAAGTTAATATTGGCGGTTTGGCGCGCGAAGAATATGGGGCCGACAATGTTGCCTTGATTGGATTTACCACTTACAGCGGCACAGTCACCGCTTCATCCGCCTGGGATGGACCGATCCAAACGATGACCATTCCCAATGCCCAGGCGCGCAGTGTGGAGGCGGAAATGCATCAGGTGGCCGAAGAAACAGGCATCCCTAATTACTATGTGCTTTTTAATGATGACGAAATAAAATCGGCCTGTGCAGAGACGCGAGGCCATCGCGCCATTGGAGTTGTTTATCATCCTCCTTCTGAGCAGCGAGGAAATTACGTTCCAACTTCTTTATCCAAGCGCTACGATGCTATGATTTATTTCGATGAAACCGAGGCCTTGCGCCCGCTTGACATTAAAGCGGATAAGGAAAAGGTGCCAGAAACTTATCCCTATGGAACCCATATTTAAGGAGGAATCGCGATGTTATTTTCAAACCGAAAAGAGGCGGGAATATTACTGGCCGATAAACTCGCGAGCTTGCCCATTGATAAACTCAATACCGTCGTCCTGGCCATTCCCAGAGGAGGATTGCCGGTGGGCTATCAGATTGCCAAACGCTTCAATCTTCCGCTGGAAATAATGTTGGTCAAAAAGCTCGGTGCTCCCCACTACCCTGAACTGGCGGTGGCCACCGTCAGTGAAGACAATGACATCATTTTCAATCTTCAATTGCTCACCGAATTGGGCATGAACACTAAAAGTATCGATCACGTTCGGGAGCTCGCTTTAATCAAGCTTCAAGAAATAGCTTCCGTGCTTCGCAACGGACATCCGCCACTTATGCTCCGGGCAAAAAATATTATTTTGGTCGATGATGGAATTGATACTGGTGCAACGATGGAAGCAGTTATTCAAATCCTAAACAAGAGAAAAGTTGCCAGCATTACCATCGCCTCGCCCGTGGCCTCTGCCGAAACACTTGAGCATCTTTATAAAAAAGTTCAGCGAGTAGTCGTTCTCAGTACCCCTCATCCGCTTTATACCGTGGGAGAATGGTATGAGGATTTTACTCAAGTAGAAACCGAAGAGGCGGTAAAATTATTTGAAGAAAATACCCGCCAACAACATTTGATTAGAAGCCATGATAACGAGCAATTACGCTAGCCTTCGCCCATGCTGAATGTTTGTGCCTACTTGTTTTAAATCTTAGAAAAGTTAAGATTTTTTCCTATGAAAAATTCTTGCAAAATCATTTTTTTAACTTCAATAGTTATGTTTTCTACTTCTTGTTTAAAACAAACAGAATCCATCACTCCGATTGCCCCAGTTCGCACTCTGGCCGAACTGCAAAGAGACTCAATGATGCAAACGGCGTTGATGGCCGCGGGCAATAATGAGCTTTCAAAAAATGCCAGGACAACGCTGGAAGAAAGCAGTAGCGATCCAACCATTTTTTATCTCAACTTAAAATACAATATCGTCAACATGGATGTTTATGAAACGGCCAATGTACCAAATAGTTTTGAAAAAATTGGAAATTCTTTTTTAAAAGCATTCGCCCGAATCTTTTTAAAACTTACAGGTGAGAGAACCATTGAAATTGGAACAGTGGACTTGGATATTCCGGATATGAATCTGGATTTCCAAATTGTGAAATCATTAAAAATAAAAAGAATATTCATTGAGTACAACAAGGAGTTCAACCAATCGGTTGACAACCAGGCCAATTTTTCTTTTGTCAGCTCACTTGATATCTCCCGAGTGAGCGGAGCAAACCCTCTGCTTTTCAGTTATCGAAAAACAAAAAATAATTGTAATCAAAAATGTCTTGATTTTAGCATTGTGGATGGAAACATCTTGGAGCTGGTTAAAGATTCAACCACCATTTCGCTCAACCCCAAACTGGCCATTTCAACCATCCCCAAAGTTAGCGAGTTGAAAATCGACGGTCAAATTGAAATGCAGATCGGGCTCAAACTGCCTTTCTAAATAAATTGTCATTTCCTATCGTGTAAGAGGAAATTCATAAAAATTACCTTTATTCGCATTCAAATTATGAATATTTTTTTGTCTACAAAGACCCTCGTTCACCTGCTAGCCTAAATATAAGGTTAAGCTCAACACGAAGCTTATAATAACAAGGAGGTTTCCATGAAAAGAAAAAGTAGCAAAAGTCCAACTCGCAAAAAAAGCAGTAGAAGAAGTTCGCAAAGAGACGAATAACTCAGCAAGGAGGTTTTCCTCCTTGCCTTTTTATCCCGAGAGATTATTTAAGATGACTCCAGAAAATAAAACAAATAGTAAGTGGTCCATCCTCAAACTAAAAATAAAAAATGCATTTGCCAAAAAAGAACATCACCACCTGAGTGATGACGAATTAATTGACGAAGCTTTGGAAGAAACATTTCCCGCCAGTGATCCACCGGGTTACCGCTCAAAAACCCACCGGGACAAAGAGCTTCATCAATCATCGATAAAACATTAGGCGGCGGAAGTTAATTCAACTTCTGCTTTATTAGGCAGATATAAGGTAAAACAGCTTCCCGCTTTGCCTGAATTTAATTCCAGTGAACCACCAACACTTTTTATAAAATCCTGCACCTGAGAAAGCCCAAGTCCGGTTCCCTTTCCAGATTCTTTAGTGGTAAAAAAGGGATCGAATATTTTGCTTTGAATATCTTCCGGAATTCCATCACCGCTGTCTTGAATTGAAACGGCGACAACTTCCTGGTTGTCTTTGAAAAACGTTTTTAAACTTATCCCAATAGTACCCCCGCCAGGCATAGCATCGCGGGCATTGACACACAAATTAATGATCACGTTTTCAAAGCTTGAGGGCTCGGCATAAATTAGTTTGGGGTTGGCGTCTGATTCGATATTGAGAATGATCTCTCCTCCCACTGAAATTTTCAGCAGGTCTTGAATTTCTAGCAAGCTCTTAAAAGGATCAAATATTGCGGGCTCTGCTTTTTGAGATCTGGTCATCGAAAGGATTTTTTTAACCAGACCATGAGCTCTTGTAGTCGCTTTGCGAATGGATTCCGTCTGCAATAAATCGGTTTCATCAGTTAAACGTTTATCAAGGTTTTTCGTTTTCCCATTGATAATCATAATTAAATTTCCAAAATCGTGCGCCACCTGAGTGGTAATCTGCCCAATGGTATCTAGTCTTTGCGCCAGCACTAATTTCTGTTTTTCTTTCTCTAATTGCAATTCAGCTTCATAACGAGCAGCTTCTTCTTTTTGTTGCAGTTCAAAAGCTAATTTGAAATTTTCTTGCAAAAGATGAATCTCTTTAAAAAGAGAATCCATTTCATTTTCTTTTTTGGAATTTAAGCTGGAGCGACTGAGACTTTCCCCCAGAATTGGACCTAAGTGTTCTTGATTAAATTTTTTAGTCATTAACTGAATATTTCGAAGTGGATCAATGATTTTTTTATTAAATAATAAAACAATACAGAAGGCCAAAAAAGTAAAACACCAGAGATTATAAAAACTCGAATAGATAATATTTTCTTTTAAGGTACTGTAAAAGGTCTCTTTACTCAGGGATAATTTTAATGTTCCCAGAATTTCTTCTTTAGGTGAAGACTGACGATGGACTATCGGATAACTTAACGTCACCCAGTCTGCAGCTCGCCCTGAGCTTAATGCCGTCAACTCTACTTCCGCATTTTCAATCCACGCTTTTGCCACATGGGGATTTTGAACCAAAACTTTTAAGATTTCTTCACTCGACTCTCTGTCCATTGCCCACAAAGCAGATTTAAGCGGAATCGCTATAACTCTTTCCATATAGTTGATGTCGGTGATAATCGTCGCTTGCCCATCAGTATAAATGCGGTAGGAATGATAGGTAGAAAAAATGCTAAACACCACGACACTCAAAACAAATGCCAGTAAAATAACTTGTTTTACAAGAAGTGAATTAGAGAAAAATACCCATTTGCTATTTAGCTTGGTCATAGATAGCTTATCGGCATAAAAACAATGAGCTTAAGCTAGGAAACTTCCATCGGGGAATCATAAGTAGGTTGCGAAATTTCATGGATCAGGGATGCCAGAGCAATATCCTCGGTTTTCCTTGCAATGTCTGCCATCGAAAGCATGCCACAACAAAATTCATCTTCATCCACCACCGGCACTCGCCGGATCCGCTCTTCTTTCATCAAAGTACAACAATCATCAATACTCATATCCATCGTCACCACCAGAACCGGTGTCGTCATAATATCTTCCGCCACCAGTTCCAGTGGATTTAGACCATGGGCCACAGTCCGACAAGTAATGTCTCTGTCAGTTATGACCCCCAATACTTTGGGAGATTCAATGCTATAAACAACCGGAATTTCGCCACAATCGTATTGCACCATTAACTTAGCGACGACCTTTAGACTAGTCGTTGGTAAACAGCAAACAGGATCTTCGGTCATAAAATCTCGTACTCTATTCATTGTTTCTCCATGCTCTGAATCAGAAGCTTTGTTGGATTAATTTGTATTTTATTTGCAAATGCCAGACCATCTTTCCCGCCCGAAAAGAGAAATGGCTTTTTCACTCTCCTGTTGATATCTTTTTAAAAGAAAGATGGAAAAATTATTAAACCAATTATTTTTTATTATGTTTGTCTCGTTTTTAAACGTGACCGCTTGGGCGGCAACTCTGGAAGTCGTAACCACTGATTTTCCTCCTTATCAATTTCAAGAAGGTGAGGTCCTTAAAGGACTGGCTACCGAAACCGTAAAAGCAGCAATCTCACTCTCTCCCCATCAAGGGCAGATAAATGTCTACCCATGGGCCCGTGCCTATCAGCTTGCACAGGGCAAAAAGGCGACCTTGATCTTTTCCATCGCCCGCACCGCAGAGAGAGAAACTTTTTAAATGGATAGGAACCGTCGCTCCTTTTCAAGTTTATATGTGGCGGCTCAAAAAGCGCCAGGACATCAAGGCCACAAATTTGGAAGAGTCCAAACACTTTATGGTGGGTGGGGTATTTAACGACATTAAGGCTTCTCACCTCCAAAAAATGGGTTTTAAAACGGGAAAAAATCTGGAACTGGTCCGCAATGATGAATTAAATGTGAAGAAACTCTATCATGGTCATATTGACTTGATGCCATTCGATGAATTCAGCTTTTCTCATTTAATTAAAAAATCGGGACTTGAAATGGGTCAGGCTGAAAAACTTTTTAAAATTCCAGAAATCTCCAACGAACTCTTTTTGGCCGCCAGCCTGAAAACTCCGGACAGTGTTGTTGCCGATTTAAAGCAGGCGCTCTCCAAGTTTAAAGCAAGCAGGCGTTATAAAGAAATCAAGGCCCTATACTCCAAGTAAAAATTACAGCCCCGCTTCCCTCCCTCTACTTCTTTCCATTTTACTGATAGAGATAAAGCATTCTTAATCAGGGCGTTTTTATGAATACAGTTTTGACCCTTTTTTGCTTATTGCTATCGTTCAATATCAGCGCCGCGACTGTGCTTTCGGTCGATGTCACGATTGACAAACTTCAGTACCAAAAGCCTCCCAAAGGTGTCGGCCGAGCAGGTGTACTTATTTTTAAATCTGCCAACGTCAATAATAATGGCATCGTACTAAACATCAATAACGTCAATAACCTCTTTGATTCACAAATTTTCGTGCGACCTACGTTTCTTGGTTTTACAACTCAATTTGGTAATTATGGTTTTGCCCTTGAAGAACAAAGCATTATCAATGTAGTTAATCAAACCGAATTACAAAACTCCAAGCTGGTGCTGGACGACAATCAATTAAACCTTTCAGGTGAGTATTTGAGTTTCCTCAATTCGGATTCGAGCCTTAAGTTGAAAACCTTCAGACTTTACTGCCAAAGCCTGGCCAGCCTTGATCTCTCCACGCCCCCGGACTCGGCCAGCAATTCCCCGGCCAATGATATGATTAAAAATTGTTACAGTTTTTTGACTCTCAATGGAAATTTCGCTCCTAATAACGAAGTGGCAGAATTGGAATATGAAGCGCTTGACAAGACGAGCGGGGAAAAAACCTTCATCGATTCCCAGGTGAGAAGTTTTGATTTAAGAAAAAATGAAATTAATGCCAATTTAAAAACACTTAAATCAGTAAGCAATGATTCTTATATAATCAATGCCAGTAACGTCGTTTTAAATTGTGCCAAAGACGAAGACCTAAAAGATTTGGATGTCGATAAAATAAAAAAGACCTGCTTAAATCGTTTGAAGATCGCTCCGCTCAAGGCAAACATTGTCGACAAAATAGCAAAATCCAACTTCAACCTCGACGTCAAAGACATTACGGTCAAAGATAAAATTGTTTACCTGGCGCTAAACAGTGGCGCACTCTCCGATACTCTTTCTACTACCTACCTTTCAACTCTTTTACTCAATTGCAAAAAAGAAACAGATACCGACTTGCTGGAACTGACTCAAGTGATGCGCGATTGCGTAAGCTACGCTCGGCTCTCTATCGCCGAAGTCAAAAGCACCAAGCCTGACGAAAAAGACAGCTCCATTAAAAACATTGCCCTTAGTTCAGCCAATGGCGCCCTCATTGTGCAGGCCGAAACGAAGTTTTTGGGAATCAAGGCCCGCGTTTCAATCTATGGCAATGTGGCCCTTAAGGAAGCGAGCAAACAGTTAATTATTACAGTTACTGACACTAAACTTCCTTTGGGAATAAATTCAGTAAAACTCTTGATGTATTTCCTAAAAAAGAATTTAATTTCTAAAGATATTAGTATTCAAAATAATGTAATTACCGTTTCACTATAGGAGTCTGATCATGAAAAAAACGTTATTGGCAATGTTCCTCGTCCCAACAATCTCCCTAGCAGGTGTTTACAACTGCAGCGGTTCCGGCTTTATCGTCGATATCGCGGGCAATCCTCTGGAAATGAAAATTGTAGGAAATGGATTTAATACGATGGTGAGCAACGTCCACACGACTTCAACCTTCGATACTGTTATTTCTGGAAATACTCTCAACCCTGCGGCGACCCTAAAATTAACAATTAAGGATTCAAGCTTTGGAAACCCGGGCGACAGCTTTAAGGCGGGACTTCAAGTGTCTTCTGCCGCAGGAATTAAGGAGTTCACCGGACTAAATTGCATCAGAGGAAATGACTAAAATCAGAGGTCTTAGTTTCCGCAGCACTTTTTAAATTTTTTCTGACTACCACATGGGCATGGATCATTTCGTCCCACTTTGGGGGCCGCTCTGGTGATAGGCTTTAGGGCCTCATGGTGATTATGATGATGAGTATGATTACAACCAGGCCCGTGCACATGCTCATGGACTTCTTCACTGTCAGTGGTCTTAATGTCTTTATTTTGAGTATTCATCAGCTTCTCCAGGAATGTAGATTGAGATCGCCATCCTACCAGAAAGTCCGACGCTCCTCAATTTAATATTCTGCTGAACCCACAACCCATAAAAAAGATTGAATATCGATCATATCTCTTGGTTTTAATTTTATTAAGTCAGTTTTGACTTCTTCACAGAACTCCAGGTAGCGAGCATAACTCTGTGCCTTGAGATTAATATCTAAATTTAAATGAAAACCATATTTAAGCGCGGCTGCATTCATTTCATCTGCTTTTAAAAAGGCATGCACCGCTGGTTGGGCCAAAAATCCAAAGACGCTATAAACCGGCCAGGAGAGAACTTTCATTTTATTACGGGGAGCTGCCTCAACCGCCTTGATCCCGGGCAATTCGTCAAAGGCCTCACACCAGAGAGTGAAACGTTTTTTGAGAGTCGTCGTTCCATACAGTAATTGATAAAGTCCTTTGGCAAACAACAGGGCCCCATCCGGATTTTTGATGGCATCTCGCAACGCCATTTTTTCATAAGGCAAAAGAAGAGTCGTGCGCGATTCAACTCCCAGCGCCTTAATCGCCACTTCTTCGTATTGCCGATTACTCATCAGCTTTTTGAATTCTTTCAGGCTTAAAGCCTCACTCCAGCGCTGGTGGGCGATCCATTTATAGTCACGCTCCCAAGAGAGATAGTTTTCATCATAAAAGCCTTTGGGAAAGGCCTGCAGAAATTTTTGGATACAATTATTTTTTAACTCTTTAACTTCTTTAGATGATCGTTTCAATTCCATACTGCTTCTCCTAATATTCTCTTAATGCCCAACTATATCTGTTCGCGAAATAACTCCGCAGTAATGGCCATCTTTATCGACCACCGGCATTCTCAAAATATGATGCTTCTCCATCAGCCGCAGACAATCTTCCAAGGAAGATTCCGGGTTGACGGCAATGGGTAGCTCACTCATGCATTGCTCAGCGTTCAAATGAGAGAGCTCCACTCCTTCGATCCGCGCCCGACTCTCTATATCGCTATCGGTAATAATCCCAACCAATCTATTTTCATAGAGTGAATCAACAATCGAAATTTCGTGACAATTTTGTTCATGCATTATGCGTTCTATTTCCTCAAGTCGGGTGAGCGGGGTGCAAGCTACTGGATCTTTAGTCATCAATTCACTTACTAAATTCATAAAGAACTCCTGGGTTGTAATTCCATTTTTAATAATGCAGAAAAGATGCCGAGCTAACTTTTGGCCCGGGGCTTGCTTCTTTCAATTGGAGGGAACTCTTTTTTAGGAGGCAGTCATGAAAAAGAAAAGCAAGGATCTGATCTCAGGAGTTGAATTCACCAAAATCAGCACTTCCCCCAAGAAACACCATTTCAACCTCCCGAGTGAGGTCATTCCGGAAGATGAAAACAGCGATCAGTTAAAAGAGACGTTGGTGGGCATGGAGTATGATATTGAACGCCAGGAGAGCGATACCAGCGAAGAGGAAGCTTTCTTCGATGAAAATTATGGAGAAAATTATGATGAAGAAGACGAAGATTATGTCATTCCCGATGAAGAAGCCAAAGTGGCAGAGTTTCTAAAACGGGAAAACAATCCAAGCCCCTAGAGTTAAAATAACTCGCTAACAATCTCCAGATGTTTAGCCAGAGCATTTCTAAAATGCAGATCATCCTCGAAGTTTAGAGTGCTCAGCTTTTCCACGTAAGTTCCTGCGCGGTAATCATGCTCCGGATGGCCGAAGCTGATTCGCGCCCAGACCTGACAGACTCCTCCACGCGCGGGATCTCTCTCCAGGATATTGACTCTCATTTCTCTCTGGATTGTCGGCCCCTGGGCTTTACTCACCCTTTTAACCAGTTCGCCAATTCCCGCTCTCAATTCTGGATTTTTAATTTTTATCGCTTCTTTAATCCCTTCTTCAAGCGCAACGACTCTCAGCATATTGAGCGTAAGTAGTTCCGCTTTCTGGGGCCTCTCTAAATAGCGATAGGCAAAGCTATCCAGGGTATCAAGAATATAACGATTAAAAAAATCCTGATGACCAAAGTTTTCTTCAACTTGAAGCATTTTATGCTGGATTATTTCTTGGTTGTTTTTGGGATTCACTGGCATTATTTATTTCGCTTTTTGTAATTGTTCGATGGCGGTGGCAACTCTGCTGGAATCAATAATCGGGTCTACATCTTTAGAAATATTTCGAATCACCAACTGTGGGTCAATGATAAAGGTCCAACGATTAGACATATTGAGGATGGCCATCTTACTGCCATATTTTTTGACAACTTCACCCTGCTCGTCTGCCAGTAGGGTGAAATTTAATTTATGATGCTGGTGAAAAGCGGCCTGCTCTTTGACGTTGTCGGTACTAACCCCAAAAACATCCGCACCCAAATTTCGAATTTTTTTAATATTATCTCTAAAACTACATGCTTGTTTAGTGCAACCCGGGGTCTCGGCCTTAGGATAAAAATAAAGCACGGTCCATTTTCCCCTTCTGGATTCCAGCTCAAAATCCCGCCCCTCATGCGTTTTTAATTTAAAACTCGGTGCTGGGTCATTAACTAACAGATCATTCCCTGCGGCTAAAAGCGCTGAGGAAAAGAGTAGACTTAATAGCAGAGTATTTAATTTTTTCATCTGTTTATTTAATAATGCTTTAGTCTTTGTGGCAATAAGGAACTATAATGAATTCCTGTCAAAAATGAATCTATGGAAAATTGAATATGTCGTATTATGCAGTCGATTTTGGGACATCAAATTCTTTATTAAGTCATGTGGCGCCTGATGGAACGATCACGGCCATTGCGCTTGAATCGGATTCAGATCTTGTCTTGCGTTCACTACTTTATACCCCTGAAGCCAACATCTGGTATTTTGGGAAAGAGGCGATTAAAGAATACGTCAATAACGATGGTGAAGGGCGTTTTTTTCGTTCAGTGAAAAAGTTTCTTCCTGAAAATAATTATAATGGCACTAACGTCTTCAATAAAAATATGAACATTTCAGAAATTGTTGCTATTTTTCTGGGAGAGATGCGTAAACGGGCCAATAAAGTCACCAAGCGAAATATCGAAAAAATTGTTCTGGGCAGACCTGCTCTTTATTCCTTGAATAAAAATGACGATCAACTGGCCCAGGATAGAATGCAAAAAGCCTGCGAACTCGCTGGTTTCAAAGAAGTGATCTTTTGTCCTGAACCAGTTGCCGCCGGTCTGGATTACAATGCAAATTCAACTGAGCAAAAAATTGTTCTGATTGCCGACTTTGGTGGAGGGACTTCAGATTTTACTTTAATGAAAGTCCATCAGGGCGCTTATGCTCAAGAAGATATTTTAGGATTGAGTGGAATTTTTATGGCCGGTGATGCCCTTGACGGCGTGATGATGAAAGATTTTATTTCACCTCACTTTGGTTCCCAGTTTGAATATAAAATCCCTGGGGGAAACAATATCTTAACCTTCCCTCGACAACTTCTCACTAAAATCTGCTCCCCCGCCCACATTACCCATTTGCGCGAAAGGGATACCTGGGAATTTCTTCAGCACATTCAAAAATTTGCGCTCTCCCCCGACGGACAACGCCATATGCATCAACTGTTTACTTTAGTTGAATGCCAACTTGGTTTTCCGCTCTTTGATGAAATTGAAAAAACGAAAGTGAAATTGGGCCACAACCTCGCGGCCCAATTTAATTACACCTATCCTGGAATCGCCATCACTGAAACCGTGAGCCAAGAGGCTTATCAGCAAAGCATTGCCCCATCAGTCCAGGAAATTATCACTACCATGATGGAGGTTTTTAAACAGTCAGGCCTTAAGCTTTCAGATGTCAGTCAGGTTTGTCTGACCGGCGGAACGTCTCAACTTCCATTGATCAGAGCGGAATTGGGAGAAATTTTTGGGAAAGAAAAACTGATTGAATACAATATTTATCAATCAGTTGTTAATGGACTGGCCCAATACGCCAGGGGCCTGCTTCGTCCTTAGAGATCTTTCTGGGCCTTGAGCTCTAATTTTTTATTTTTTTCAATTTCCAGTTCGATGCAGTCTTTTAGCCTCTGACCCCGGAGCAGGTTATTTTTTATTAAACAAACGGCTTTGGCATTGCGGACTTCTTTCTTCTCGGCGGCTTTCTCTTCTTTGCTTTTAGCAAAACTATTAACTGTTAAAAATGCCAACCAAAAGACAATGAATACTTTAATCATTTTATTCCTTTCCTTATGACTTAGGGATATTCGACGGCCTCATTTTGATAGACTTGCTGCTCTCTAACCTCTATGGGCAGTGGAATTTCCTCTTCTTCGTTAATCACACTGCCGAAGTCATGATTGCTCCATCGCATTTTTGCAATTTCAATTTTTGCTTCGCTGGAGGAAACGAAATTCCACCAAATAAATCTTTTTTCCGGAAAGACTTCCCCCCCCAGAATAATGACGTGGGCATCGACTTGGGCCATGAAGTTAATAGAGGTCCCCTTGTGAAAGCAGATTAAGGTTCCTTCCTCATAAATTTGATGATCACAATTTAACTGGCCGCGGGCCACGTAGACCGCGCCTTCAACTTCCGCTTCTAAGTCCATCGCAAAAATATCTTGGGCGGACATGTCTCCCACCAAATAAAAAAGTGGCGAATAAACTGGCACCGGCGATTTTTTGCCGAAGGCCTTACCGGCAATCAATTTAAATTTATTATTTCCGGCATCGACGCTCGGAATATCACCGGCCTCAAAATGGTTAAAATTCGGTTCAATATCTTCGATTTCCTTGGGGAGTGCAATCCAAACCTGCAGCCCTTCAAGCAGTTTAGATTGCTCTGAGCGACGAGATCGTTCACTGTGGGCAATTCCTCTTCCTGCCGTCATCCAGTTGACCTCATGGGGCCTGATAATTTGTTCATTGCCCAGAGTATCTCGATGGGTGATCTCACCACTAAAGAGATAAGTCAGAGTGGCCAGGCCGATATGGGGATGAGCTCGAACACTTAATCCATTTTGCTCTGTAATGTTGGCGGGTCCTAGATGATCAAAAAAAATAAATGGTCCAACCATTCTCTTCTTGGCAAAAGGCAGAGTTCGTCTGACTTGGAAGTCATTGCCTAAGTCACTTGCTCGGGAGGGGATTACGATTTCAATCATTCTTATCCTCATTCATCTTTGTCATTCATTTTTGATTAAGGGTTAAGGAACTAAAGCAAAATGATATGATGAAAAGATCGATCTTCACAAACCTGATTAAAAAAAAGAATGACAGGTTGTTTAATGCGTTTGATTTAATGAGGTTATTCAAAAATACTATGGTTTTAAAAAACTTTCTCTCGAATTTCCCAAAAATATTTGGCCTTACGGGCAATAATGAACATCGGCATTCTGAAGTGAGATTTATTTCGGAGGGCATCTTCAATGCTTAAAATCCTCAGTTCTTTTTCCGGCAAACGATTATGCATCCGGGTAAAGTTAAAATAAAAAGCTCTGAGCTCCTCCGGAGAATTGAGATAAAAATATTCTTTTAAATTTTCCGCATCCACATCGTAATAAGTAACTTCTAGCCTGGGATTGCCTTTTTTATCTTTACCTTTTTCTAAAATCATCGTCTCGACTCTCATGACATGAGCGTCTTTGAGCGACATCGCATCTTTTAATTTTTTATCGTTATCCACCAACAGGTGCTGGCATTCCGAACAGACTCTGGCGGCAATGTCTTGCTCTGCCGAGCATGAATCGCATCGCTTGAATCTAAAACGATAACCACACTCCTCACGCTCGAAACTAATGGGATCCTCAAAGGCACCTTTGCATTTTCGACCAAAGTGCTCGACTAAAATTCCCTGCTCATCCACCAGCCCCCAAAAATCATTGATCAGTCCACAGGCAGGACAAGTCACTTCTACCGCGACTGAATCGGGAGCGGGACGATCCTCACCAACTTCGGGAGAAAAAATATCGTGGCCCTGACCGGTATAATCCAATATGAGACAGTCTGTTTTTCCTGGACTGAGCCTTAGTCCCCGCCCCACAATCTGCTGATACAGACTCACTGATTCTGTCGGGCGAAGAATGGCGATCACATCGACATGGGGAGCATCAAAACCAGTGGTTAAAACCGAAACATTTACCAGATATTTTATTTTTTCACTTTTAAACGCCTCAATAATGTCATCGCGATCCTGGGACTCCGTCTCGCCCACTACCATCGCTGAAACAAAAGGAGGAAGTAAGCGTAGTATTTCTTCCGCATGAGTAACCGCGCTGGTAAAAATCATCACTCCTTTTCGATCCTGGGACATATCGATAATATTTTTGATGATAACGGGTGTAATTCTTTTTTGATCTTTTAAGAGGCCAACGATTTCTCCCACGTTAAACTTCTGGCCATTAAGGTTCAAGCTGGAGAAATCATAACAGGCGACAGGTGAATCGATTTTAATCGGTGGAGTCAAAAACTTATTCTTAATCATGAAGCCAAGAGACAACTCGTAAATACATTTATTAAAAAAACGCTCAGCACTGGTTCGTAGTATTTTTTTATGACTATTATACTGGTAAATCCATCCCAACCCCAAACGATAGGGAGTGGCGGTTAAGCCCAGAATACAAAGCTCTGGATTTTTTTCTCGCAGTTTGGAAATCACCTGAAAGTACTGAGTTTCACCTTCCATTGAAATGCGATGGCATTCGTCGATAATCAACAAGGAAAAAGATTGGAAGAATTCAAGAGGTGCACGGGCAATGGATTGAATGCTGCCAAAAATAACTTTTCCATTTACCTCTTTTCTATTTAATCCCGCCGAATAAATTCCGGCCTCGATCCCAATGCTTTTGTATTTGGCGTGATTTTGCTCGACCAGCTCTTTGACGTGGGCCAAAATCAGCACCCGGCCATGAGCAATCCTCGCCAACTCCGCGATCACCAGACTCTTCCCCGCTCCAGTGGGCAGGACTATGACGGCGGGAGAATTTTCATGGCGAAAATGTTTAACCGTCGAGTCGACGGCTTCCTGCTGATAGGGGCGAAGTTTATACATATTTAAAGTAAATGTTATTTCACGCTCATTTGTCCAGGGAGTTCTAAAAATTAATGGCCAAACTAATGCCTAAAGAGATCGGACTTTTTAACGATCCCACAATAATGGCCTTCATCATCCACCACCGGCAGCGAGCTTAAGTGGTTTGACTCCATAATTTTCAGGCAGTCTTCCAGCGAGGTTTCTTTTTTGACTGCGACACTCGTCGCTTTCATTCGTTCAGCCGCCTTAATATCAAAGGGGTGAACGTATTCTTCCAACGCCTGGTCCGAGACGGACTCGGCACTTACTACTCCCACCGGGACATGTTCGGCATTGACCACTGCCATTTCTTTGTAATCGTATTTTTTCATCAAGTACTTTATATCCGGAACACGAGTCTCCAAGGTGCAAAATTCAGGATTTTCATGCATCACTTCAGCCACTTTATTCATCACTTTCTCCTTTGACCAAGTCCTATCTATAATCAAGCAGGCCGGGGGCCAAAGCTCCGCTTGGCACTCTTAATGCACTTTTTTTAAATAGGTAGCATAGACAATCAGGAGGTCAGGATGAAGGTGAATAAAAACTATCGACATTCAATGCATCGACTCAGAAGAAAAATAAAACTGTTTTTTGGCAAGGCTTTGCTTAATAAAAGGGATGCGGTGATTGCCCCCCAGGCAAATCCTCAAAGAGATGAAGATATCTATCGTATGGACCACGAGTCGCTAAAAGTATATTAGTCAAAAAAATGCAAATTGCCCCGTATCCCCATCGAATTGATGGGCCCGGGGCTGCTTTTACTTGCAGATCGTTAAAATTTTGCATAAAAGGACAAGACCGAAACGAGAAAAGGACAAAACTAGATGAAAAAAATTTTCCAACTCACCGACCCTAAAAAAGCACCGGAGCGCCAAGCGGACGCTGTTAAGCACGAGATTAAAAAATACATTACCCGAGAACGAAATAAAAAAGTCACAGAGGGAATCGACTTTTGGGATTTTGATTGTAAGTTTGGGGATCAGGCAGATTCATCTGTGCCCATTCACGTCTCGGAAATCAATAAATCAATTGATGCCCAGATGGCCGCGAACAAAGAAAGTTTTTACATCGAAATTCTGGCCAAACCCGGTCACCGAACCAACAAAACTAAAAAGTAACTTGAAGCCCCCTGCCGAGCAGACTATCATAACTCCTCAAGCCTAATCTTTTGAGGAGTTGCTTTTATGGAACTATTACCTGTTTTAATACTAATTGTTATCGCTTTTCTGCTATTCGACAGTATCTATATCGTCAATTCTCAAACGGCTGCAATCGTTGAGCGCCTTGGGAAATATCATGGCACCGCTCATGAAGGATTGAATTTCAAACTACCGCTGATTGACAGAATTATCGCCAGAAGAAGTCTTAGAATCGCCCAACAAGATATTGAAGTTGAAACTAAAACCAAAGACAACGTTTTCGTCCGCACGAAAGTTTCGGTTCAATATCAGATCATCCGGGATAAAGTGAACGACTCTTACTACCGTTTATCAGATCCAGTGGCCCAAATTGAAAGTTATATTTTTGATGTGGTAAGAAGTGAAATTCCAAAGCTTACGCTGGACGATGTTTTTGTCAGTAAAGATACAGTTGCCATGGCGGTGAAGGAATCACTTGAAGAATCGATGGATGATTTTGGTTTTAAGATTATTAAAACGCTTATCACCGACATTGATCCTGATGAAAAAGTTAAACAATCAATGAACGAAATCAATGCCGCCGAAAGATTAAGAGACGCTGCCATGTCGAAGGCCGAAGCAGAAAAAATCGGAATAGTGATGCAAGCGGAAGCACATGCTGAAAGTAAACGCCTGCAGGGTGTGGGGATGGCCAACCAGAGAAAAGAAATTGCTGCCGGTCTTAAATCTTCAATTGAGGATTTAAAGCAGTCGGGAATTAATAATGAAGAAGTTTTAACCATTCTGCTTATTACTCAACATTACGATGCCCTAGAGGCCATGACTAAAAATGCTCAGACCAACACGATCCTGGTTCCTTACAGCTCAGGAAACGTAACGGGAATGAGAGAACAAATTCAAGAGGCGATTTTGACTTCCGTAGCTGCCTCCAAAAAATAATGAGAAAAGTACTGGTCTTCCAGCATGTGGCCCATAAAATCCTTGGCACCCTCAATCCAACATTGAGGGATCATGGTCTGCGGATGCGTTACGTGAATTTCGAGCGCAACCCCGAAGAAGAACCGACCCTGGAAAAATACAATGGGCTGATCATTTTAGGCGGTCATATGGGGGTCTATGAAGCCGAGAAGTACACCCACATAAAAACTGAAATGAAGCTGATCGAAGAAGCACTCCATAAAAATATTCCCATTCTCGGTATCTGTCTCGGCTCACAACTGCTGGCCCACGTCCTGGGAGCCCCCGTCCGCCAAAGCGAAGAAAAAGAAATCGGCTGGTACGATATTAATCTGACGGAAGCAGGTCAGAAAGATCCACTCTTTAATCATTTCCAATCCACTGAGAAAATGTTCCAGCTTCATGGTGATACTTTTGATCTTCCCCAAACCGCTGTCCATCTCGCCTCTTCGCAAATCTGCCCCGGCCAAGCTTTTCGCTATGGGGATAAAGTTTATGGCATTCAATTTCATCTGGAAGTTGATGGGCCCATGATTCATCGCTGGCTTTTAAATCATCGCAATCGAAAAGAAATCATAGATTCAAACGGAAAATTCTCAATTGATCAAATCACTCTCGAAACCGAACAATATATAAAACATTCCATGAACCTGGGTCAGCAAACTTTTACTAAATTCATCGAACTCTTCGCCTTGAAGGCAAGACCCATTCTGCTGGGAACGGATCATTCTAAATCGAGCAAAAAACGTTTTAGCCTTTAGCTTGAGATAACTTGAAAAATTTCTTTACTAAAAATTAACCAACAAAAAATTGATAATAATGGAAAAGTCCATTAAAGTTAGATGATGATGAAGATTTCTCTTTTACTTTGCCTGATAAGCCTTGCGATGACCCCGGCCTTCGCGGCTGCCCCAAAAATCAAATTTTGTTACGAAGACGCAGTCGTTTATCCCTGGATAACAGGAGACGAAAAAGGTCTGATATTTACGGAGTTAAAACAGGTTGAAAAACGGCTGAAAATTAAGTTTGAATACATTCGTTTGCCCTGGAAGAGATGCCTGTTTGAAGCCCAATCGGGCAATATCGATGGAGTGCTGGCGGCGAGTTTTAATAAAGAGCGCGCCATTTGGGGAATTTATCCCATGGACCGCAATGGCAATCTCGATCGCGAAGCCAGATTTCATACTGACAGTTTTCATGTTTACGTTCGAAAAGATAGTGCCATCCAATTTAAAGACGGCAAATTTGAAAATCTTGGCAACAACCAAATCGGCGTTCAGCTGGGCTATAGTGTTGGCAGCGATTTAAAAGAGGCCGGTTATGCCATCCATTCCTCTTTTGCCACGCCTTTGGATTTGCTAAAAGAACTTGATTACAGCGCGCTCCAAGTGGCAGTGCTGCAAAATTACGAGGCGGCCAGAACGATCGAGGAAAATCCCAAATTCAAAAAAAATATCATTCGCCTGGAACCACCGTTTAAAATTGCTGATCAGTTTCTGCTTTTTACCAAATCTTTTTATCAAAAAAATGAGGAATTAAGTAAGAATATCTGGCAAGCGATCCCACCCGCCAGAAAAAGTTTTGAATACAAAAAGCTTGAACAGTCGATGTTGAGTAAACACTAAACGTGCTTCTTTCTTTTTTTGCCTCCCTGGCTTCTTTCCGTTGCTCTTCCTTTATTACTATTTTTCAAATTTTGTTCTTCTTTCGTTTCTAAGTGGGTGCGGTGAGGGATTGCCTTGCTCATCTTGATAACTCCCGATCAGGCTGACCTAATTGCCAGCTTTCAAACTTAGTTTTATCCCAACCCCATTTAGAGAGATAGTAATTGGGCGTCAATTTGCAACGAAGAGTCTTAGTGATCCCTCACCAAGGAGTTTGCATGCAAGAAATTAATATTCCAGACAAAGAAAAAATTGATAAGTCATCGGGTCAATCTTTTACGAACCAGCCCGGCTATCGAGATTTTTCTAATGCACGCTCGGAAAAAGAACTTTTTAAAGCAGAGCGAATTGGTGAGCAGGATGAAGATCAAATTGAAAGTGAGTTTGCAGAAGGGCAATCGGCCATGGCCACTAATGATCAAACAGACTCGAGGCCCGAGAGCAACGAATTCGTGCAGGAAGGCTATCTGAGTGACGAGAGACATTTCGAGCCTGAACATCCTTCATCCCCCACTAAAGAAATAGATGAAATATTAAATGATAAAATTTGTGAAATACTGGCCAAAGACCGGGACATTGACGAGCGCGATATTAAGGTGCAGGTAAAAAAAGGAACCGTCATACTAACTGGTGCGGTTCAAAGTCATGACGAAAAATTCAGAGCGGAAATGGCGATTGAAGATCTCAAGGGTGTGGAAGAAATTCAAAATAATCTCAAATTAAAGAAGTGGCACCAGCAGCATTAGCTGTGCCACTGGTTTAAAGAATCATTTAAAGGGAGGCGTTATTAAGATTGTTAGCACGTCTCTCCTCCAAGGCCTTCACCACCGCAACCGCCAGCTCACGATCCGAGGCGGGATTTTGCCCCGTAATAAGTTCCCGGTCTTTAATCACAAATGGCTGCCACGGCAGGGCATTCTCCACAAGAGCACCGGCCCCCGCTAAGGCATCGGCCGCATAAAAGGGAAGCTGCGCCGGCATTTCACTCTCCGCCACACTCTCTTCTTCATTCGAAAAAACCGTCATGCGATAACCGGCGTATGGCCAGCCTTTGGCAAACGGAGAAGCCGTTGCCACTTTTCCCTCTGCCAATTCTTTTCGGTATTCCCGGGCCGATGAAAGCGCAGAGATGGCCGCCACGGTTCCATGACATAAAAAAGCGGTGATTTTATTCTTGAGATGAAAATCGCGAAGAATTTTTCCCAAATCCGGATCGTCCATCAAGTCCGTCATTGGGGCGTGTCCGCCGGGAACATAAAGTGCAACATAATCTTTGGTGTGAGCAGCGACTTCTTTGAGGGTATGTGGACCTTGCATGCTAGGGTGGGAAACGACAAATTTTACCGCGGCCTTATACTCAGCTTCATCCCCTCCAAAAAAACTTACATTGTTGGAGCGATCATCCATTACCGGCTTTTTTCCGTTGGGGGTTGCTATCACAATTAAATAACCAGCTTTGATAAAATATTGGGCCACCACTGCCAATTCATCCAGGTAATAGCCGGTGGAGATTTTTTTCTGGTCCTTGAGAAGAAGCGTGTCTGCGCTCGAGCAGACGATAAGAATTTTTTTCATACTAGCTCCTGTGGTTAAAATTTTATCCAGATGAATAAAACCTCATCCGAGGAGATATTAAAATTTGAAAATATATATATAGATATTTAAAATATTTTTTGGGGGAAAATTTTAATAACCGTTAAGCCCGGTTTTAAGTTTTCAGCTTTGATCGAAGCCCCGGGACAAGCGATTCTGGCCATAATCTCCAGCTGTTTGGCAGCATACATTTTTCTTCCAGAAATAAATGAATCGTGAAAAAACATTTTTTTAAAACTAAAAAGGCTCTTCAGCGCTCCCGCCAGCGCGATAAAGAGCAAGTTCAAAAAACCGCGATAAGCATCGATGCCAATAAAGCCTCGAGGAGCAATGGAGAGAGAGCCCGCCATGATTATGGATAATTCTTCTGGCCTAAAGTGGTGCATACTGTGAAGAGTAAAAATAAGATCGTAGGAATTAGCCTCGAGCAGATCTAATTGATAAGCATCAATCACCAAAAAATTAATATGGTAATTCTTTAGTTGAGCTTCACGATTGGCACTGGCAACATACTCCGGCACAATATCTGAACCTGTCATTTCAACTTGCATTGAAGAATTTTGGAATTGCTGGTAAACGGCCATGGTTAATTTCCCAACGCCACTTCCAAGTTCCAGCACTCGTGCGGGACGTTTTTCAGTTTTGTTAATCATTTCGACCAGCGGCCTTAAAATTTCGATGGTTTTTGTATAAGTGCCAAAAACCGTATTCTTGAAGTGCAACCCTTGAATAATTTCTTTTTTTAAATCTATGCAAAATTCCGTATCATCCAGATGCTCTCGGGCTTCGGTCCAAATTTTTTGATCTAGATAATAAAGCAATTTATTTTTTGATTTTTGTAAGCGGGCCTGATCTATTTCTAAAAACAATTTTTGGGATTCACTTTTTATATTTCCGGGATCCCGTTTGGCGTTAGCTAAACCTGGATTGGCGTTCACAAAGCTTAGATAACATTGCTCGTAGAATTTTGTTAATTGCAACATTTCATCTTCCTTGAACTTTAAAAGTAAACCCCAACATGAGATACCATCCAATCACGGCGGCTGAACCTGCCCCCAATAAAGGAACAGGATAATGCCCAAATTCGGTAACCACAAAAGAACTGAGTAGATAAATAATATAAGCAATGGCCAGAGGATTTTTTTGTCTCGAAACCATCCGGAGAAAAGGAGAGAAAATAAAAATGGCAGTAACCAACAGGGCACTATACCCCACTGTCCCCAGGCCTCTGGTCATATATAAAATTTCTTCGACATAATCAACTGGCTCAAGAAGATCGACTCGCTGCCAGGACAGCATAATGATCATCAGAGAAGTAATAAATACTCCGAGCAATAGTGGGTAATTAGATTTATTAATGGCAAATAAGATCAGGGCCGCCAGCGCAAAAGAAGTCCCCTGGCCCGCATCGGGTTGGACCGTCAGAATAATGCCAGTTGAGACAAACAAAAAAATGGCGTACAGAAAATGGCCCGAACGTAGAAATGCATGAAGACAAAACAAGATGACGGGAAGAACAAGCATCGAGATATTAAACTTAAAGGAAGCGACAGATAGCCAGCGATGTACATTTTCTTGGGCCGGAAATAAAAAACTGGCCAGCAGGAGCAAGACCGCGAAAAGCCCCAATAGTTTGAGCTGCGTGAATAAGACATGTTGCCATTTAAAAATAATACCAATCGCAATCAAAACCCCCAACAAGACAGCGGCAAGATTGGGGTAAAAAACATTTACCGGGATACCATTACTTTGAACTGTATACATTCCTGCAATTGTCGCCAGCAAGGGGCCAATAAAATCAAAAATAGAAAGCGATGAATTTCTTATTGCCTTGATTCCCGAATCTGGGCCTCAAGTCTCGCTAAATTTTGCTTTTCTACTTTGTAGAGGCCATAAAGCACGTCTCTATTTTTTGTTTCGAGCGCATCCTCATCAGCTTCTTTACTCATTGGAGATTTTAAGTCGGTTTCAAGGCGCTTGATCCTTTCCTCTAGTTTTTGATATTGCTCTTTCAAGTCTGCTAATGTTGTCATGACTCTCTCCTGCTATGAGTATCAATAGAAGATATTCATTATAGTAAGGCATTAACAATACAAAATTTGAATCTTACTCATGCAAGATGGCTATAGGAATTAGGAATTTCGAATCAGATAAAGTGTACTGGAAATATTTTCGACTAAATCCATTGGGCGCAAACTTAGTTGGTCATTCCCCTCACTCTCCCAGGCTTCAGCCGCTTTGGCGTGGAGATAGACCGCCACCAAACAAGCAGTATGGGCCTCTAGCCCTTGGGCCCTGAAAGCGGCAATCATTCCCAACAGAACATCTCCGGTTCCGGCCTTGCTCAAAGAGACGGCTTTGGAGTGAAGACTCGCTATTTTTTCCATCGCCGGAGAAGAAATCAAAGTCTCACTCCCCTTGAGAAGGATGGTGCATTGATATTTTTTACTTGCCTGCAAAAGAGCTTTTTGGCGATTGGCCTTAACTTCACTGGATTTTATTTTCAATAGCCTGGCCAGTTCTCCTTCATGCGGAGTCAGAATCCAGGATGCTGGCAGAGGTGCAATATCCTGTTCAGCAATAAGCGAAAGAGCATCGGCATCGACTGTCACTTTTTCAATATTGTTTTTTAACAAATATCTCAGCAGTGTCATTCGGTTTTTAGTCAGACCCAGACCCGGGCCAATTCCAATACTGTAATCCATTTTATTTTTAAGTTCACTTAGCTTGAGGGGATGGACAATAAAATCGGGAAATTTGAGCCAAGGAAATTTGGAGAGATCAGTCATTAAATGAGTGTAGCCTGCCCCGCTTCTGGTGGCGGCGAGTGCCGACAGGATCCCCGCTCCATAAAGGCCTTGGCCTCCGCCAATAATGAGCACTTTTCCACCATCCGTTTTATTGGAAGAGCGAAATCTTCGGGGAAGCCATTTCTTAATGTGAGCTTTACTGATCATACTAGATATAAATATCATTTAGCTCTGGTACTTGTCTAGCGTCTAGGACATCGCCCTTGGGCCTGGCAATCAAGCAGTCTTTTTCTCAACTCCATTAATTCCTTGAAGTCGAGGCTCAACTCAAAATCGAAACCTTGATTAACTCCGCCGTCCTGAGAAATGCTAAAATATTTTTGGATATTGTTGAAGAGCTCTTTTGAATATTGTTTCTTGTCTTTATCAGTAATGACAATATTTCTGTTGAGATGAGTAAGAAAGCGCATTCGTTGCTGTTTTGCTTTTTTAAGCGCGCCCTGGAAACTTCTCCAGCATTTCACTTCGGCCACCGCCTCTACTCGCCCCGTGCTTTTGTCGATAACGACAAGATCCAATTCCCCGATGGTGGTTTTATGTTCATCATAACTAACGCCGTTGAGAATTGTAAAATTGGCAGCTGGATAGCTAGGCTCAACTTCTCTCACGGCGACACGCTCACAAACCGCCCCGACTGGTTCAAAATCTACATGCTCATAACTTAGCTGCTCGAAATATTCATCAATTAATAATCGTTGGGAGTTTTTAGACTCGCTGGCCTCAACCCGATTAAATAAATAAAAGCTAATCAACAGACAAGTCAGCAGCGGTTTAATTAAGTTTTTCATGATCAAACTTTTATAAAAACTAAAAGACTCTGGCCATGAAATATTTTGGTTATCTTTAATTGGAATGTGCCCCCCAGACAGGTATTATCCAAATCAAAAAAAACAACGGTATAAATTTGAACGCAAAAAAATTCATCATTTCCTGCCTACTCGCCATGACTCTAGCGCCGCTTTGTTTAGCGAAAGAAACAGCGGAAGAAACGCTGATCTTTGCTTCTCCCGAAGACCTCCCACCCAAAATTTACAAAGAAAATGGCGTTCTGAAAGGAACCTATGTCGATATCATTCGTGCCGCCTGCAAACGTATGAAGTGCAAAGCGGACTTCCAGATGTATCCCTGGGCACGGGCGGTGGCCATGGCCAAAGCTGGTGAGGTGGATGCCCTTTTTCCTCCGCTCAAAACTAAAGAGCGTTTGGAATTTTTGATTTTTCCTGATGAACCCATGAGCTATACACGTAATGTTATTTTTGCTCGCAAAAATAGCGGCTATAAAATCAATAAACTTTCTGATTTAAAAAATCTGATCGTGGGAATTAATGATCAATATTCCTACGGCCCGGCCTTTGATCAGTACAAAAAAAAGCTCCATCTGGATGTCAGTCGAACCGAAGAATTGCAAATTAAAAAATTAGCAAACAATTCACTGAAACGAATGGATGTGGCAGCGGCGGCGGAGGAAGCTTTTCTCAGTCTCAGCAAAAGGCTTGGCCACTCCCGCGATTTTGAAATTATTTACACTATTTCTGAAAATCCTTCCTATGTTGCTTTTTCGAGGGCCCGTGGAAAAAAAGCAAAACAGTTGGCCCAAGACTTTAGTGAAACTTTACGTCAGTTAAAACAAGAAGGGGTTGTGGATCGAATCAACGATCAATATTTCAAGTAGATATCTTTACCAATAAAAACAAAGAAAATTCTTATCTTTTTTACTCATCGTACGATAGAGGAGCCACTTCATGAGGGTGCCGGCGATGAGTATCGAAAACCTGATTAGTTTAATTTTTAAATGTGTACTAAGTATCGCAGCGGCTTTTTGTTTAAAAAGCCTTATGTTTCCGTAAACAAAATGTTCAGATCGTGATTTCCGGAACTGGCAAGAATTGAGTTTTAACCAAAAAATATTTTTTTAAATCTTCTTCCGAGAGTGTCTCTTTTTGCAATAATTCTTTGGCCGCTAGCTCGATGGCGACTTTGTTGACGGTGATAATATTTATCGCTTTTTCAAAAGCAGCATCAACAAACTCTTTTATTTTTCGATCAATATTTTCTGCTACTTTTTCACTATAGTTTTTGTGACCGTTGAAATAAACCGAGGTTTCCAAATATTTTTCCGACGGGTCTTCATAAGAAATATGGCCAAGCTCTTCAACCATCCCGTACTTTAAAGCGATGCCCCTGGCAATTTGAGTCACTTTGGCAATATCGTCCGAAGATCCAGTTGAAAATTTCCCAAAAAAGACTTTCTCTGCGGCCCTGCCGCCTAAGAGCACAATAATTTTATTTTCTAATTCTTCGTTGGTCATTAGATAGCGATCTTCCAGCGGGCTTTGCAAGGTATAGCCTAGAGCTCCTATGCCTCTGGGAATAATTGATACTTTTCGAACCTTATCGCTACCGGGAAGTGAAATCGCACAGAAAGCATGTCCCACTTCGTGGTAAGCGACGATTCTTTTTTCTTTTTCATTCAGCACCCGACTCTTTTTTTCAAGTCCGGCGACGATCCTTTCAATAGCAATGGTAAAATCTTCAGCTAAAACAAATTCTCTCTTTTGGCGTGTAGCACTCAAGGCCGCCTCGTTCACTAAATTAGCTAAGTCTGCCCCGGTAAAGCCTGGAGTTAAAGCGGCGACGTCTTCCAGTTTTATATCAGCTGCCATTTTAACTTTTTTCACATGGACTTTTAAGATATCAATCCGTCCCAATTTATCCGGGCGATCGATTAAAACCTGTCGGTCAAATCGTCCCGACCTCAAGAGGGCCGGATCTAGTATTTCGGGGCGATTAGTTGCCGCCAACAAAATAACTCCGGTAGTGGAATCGAAGCCATCAAGTTCCGAGAGTAACTGGTTTAGGGTTTGCTCTTTTTCATCATGCCCACTGGAAATGGGGCTAATCCCTCTGGCCTTTCCAAGCGCATCGAGCTCATCAATAAAAATAATACACGGAGATTGGCTTCTGGCCTGTTCAAACAAATCTCTGACTCTGGCCGCACCTACTCCCACGAACATTTCAACGAACTCCGAACCACTAATCGAAAAAAATGGAACCTTGGCTTCGCCGGCAATCGCTTTGGCCAAAAGAGTTTTCCCGGTACCGGGTGGCCCGACCAGCAGAATCCCTCTGGGCATCTTCGCTCCCAATCTTCCATAAGAGGTAGGATCTTTGAGGAAGGCCACAATTTCTTTTAATTCCTCTTTGGCCTCATCCACCCCCGCCACATCGTTAAAGGTTATTTTAATATCTTTTTCAACATAGGTCTTGGCCTTACTCTTCCCAATATTCATGAAGGAACTGCTGGCCTGGCCCATGAATCTTCGGGATAAATAAAACCAGAGCCCAAAGAAAATTAATGTTGGCACCACCCAGGATAAAACCGTTTTAAAAGCGGTCGATTGGATCTCTTTTGAATACTTAACATTAAATTTATCAAGTTCATTGGATAAATCTGGTTCAACCAGGTTTGAGACGATCATGTTTTTTTTATTTGCTCCTGGCTCTTTGAGCACTCCCCTTACTTCAGTGTCGGAGACTACCACCTCTTTGATTTTTCCACTGCCCAACAATTGTTTGAATTCGCTATAGGGGCGAACATCATACAGCGCGCTTCGGGCGTAAAATTCTTGAACCAGGAGTATAAGGAAAAAAATAATAAGATAGTATGAAAGATTGAATTTCATCTTTTTACCATCTGAAATTTTGTTATCCTTGATTGGCCTCACAGGATTGTCTTTTAGCTCACTCATCGCTTAAACATCAAAGTGCATGGACTCGACTGATTCTTCGAGATGATCCCTGAGTCCCGTAACGCCTGAGCTGGTGGCACAATTGGCGCAACAAAAAAATTTATTTTTGCTCTCCAGACCGTGACCGATGATCTGTGTTTTACAGTGATGGCATTTAGGGGCAAGCATGCTAATCGCACACTCAAAGCTGTCGAAAAAAGACTCTTTTCCGTTCATCGTGATTTTAAATGCATTGGCGTATTCATTTCCGCATCGTTCACATTTTTCCATTGGCTTCCCCCCAGGTGAATAATCTCCTTGCAAATAGTCCTGCAAAGAAGCTGGATAAAAAAGACGATTAAAATTATGGGAGCTATTCGTTTATTGAATAATGGAAGTGGCTTGCTGGCGGGGAACCAAATAATAAAGACGGCCATTTTGTTTCATTACCCCGGCCTTTTGTGCCGCTGTTGCCCCTTGACCAAAATACAAATCTATTCTGCCGCCTCCGCGAATGGCCCCTCCGGTGTCCTGGTCAAAAACTAAACGCGGTTTTTTCACCCACTCCATAGGTTCTTCATCTTCCGGGTTGGCAAATACCGGTTCTTCGATATCCAAAAAGGCCATCGCCCCTTTGGGGAATAAGTGTAAATCGGTGGCAATCGTTCTGCCATCACTCACTTCCATCCCGGCATAGGTAAGGGCATCACTGTTAAGTTTTCTAAAAAAAACATAACTAGGATTTTTATTTAAAATAGTTTGTTGCTCTTCAGGCTTCAAGGTTTTGAGGTGAGCTTTTATTTTTTGCAGACTCATTTTTTCGAGCGGAATTACGTCGGTTAAAAATTTGCCAATCGCCTCGTAAGCATGACCGTTTTGACCGTCGTAGCCGATGCGCATTTTCTCCCCTTTTTCCAATTCAATGACTCCCGAGCCTTGAATTTGAATAAAAAAAGAATCGACCGGATCGATCCATGCCAACTCCAGATTTTTATCTTTAAGGGCGTTGTCGACATCGATTTGTTTGCGGTCGTAATAAGGATAAATTTTTCTATTTTCCAGCCGTCCGACCAGCATTCCGGGTCTTGTGAGCCCGGGAAGTTTTTGGGAAAAATTAGTCAAATTGATGGTCACTAAATCTTGGGGAGTCGAATAAACGGCCTGAGAAAATTCCTTCGATTTTTGAAGTGAACCATAAACTTTTGGTTCGTAATATCCGGTGCTCATGACTTCGCCCCAATCCTCACGTCCATAAACTTCATAAAAATCAAAATTGGCGCTTATCCACTCTGTCCAGTCAGCTTGGTGCTCTAAAATTTTTTCGAGTGCAGCGATGTATTCTGTTTTATCTATTTTCCGCTCGCCAAAAGTCATGACTTTCATGACCTGATTAGAGCTCTTCATGACAGTGATATGTTTTTTGAGGGTGTTAAAAAAACTCTCACGGGACAAACTGTCCGAAAGACGCGGCATGGTTCTGGCCGGTCTCATCGCCTCATCAATACTCTTAAGCGGAGCGCGGGCACAAGCAGTCAGTAATAATAAAATAAGAAGAAGATAATTTTTCATCCCAACATAATCGCCAATGACTGCCTACATGTCAAAACGGGGATCAAATCCCCTCAAGCTCCTCGCCCTAATTGCTAAGCATTCTTTTTTCCAAGCAAAATGTTTGGCAAGCTATGTGCTAGTCAAATGAGAAAGTTATGAAAGGAGTTCATTATGAATCGTACACAACGCCCCAAGCAAAATCCGAGCTCGAGTTATGCTGATTATTCAGGTTATGAAAAAAGTCTTCCAGTCAGACTCCAGGCCCGCGAAAAATATCGACACAACCACGAACAAAATGCTCAACACAATTTACATGGCAGAGAAAATAGTTACCGGGCCCAGGCCGAATTTGACCATCAATTCACTCGCGGTGATGCCAGAAGCTGGGAAGGCCCAAATTCAGGTGGCGAACTAAGCTATGAAGAACAATACCGAACCGATGGTGAGCTCCACAATTATCGAGGTCCGCTGGAAGATGATCGCTATGGAGAATACCCTCGCTATGGCAAAAATTTGGATCGCAGCGCCCGCTCGCAACGCAATTTTTCAGGAATCGGTCCCAAAGGTTACAAACGCTCAGATGAACGCATCGAAGAAGACGTTTGCGAAGCGCTCGCGCGCGATCAATATATCGACGCAAGTGAAATCGTGGTGGCCGTCAAAGATGGTTTAGTGATGCTATCTGGAAGCGTTGACAATCGTGAAGATCGTTTTGAGGCTGAGATGCTGGTGGAGAATATATTGGGGGTAGAAGATATTGAAAATAACATCAGAGTTATGAAACAAAACTCTCCGCATGAATATCTTTATCGAGAGAGCAACAAATCTCAGCGCCGCCCATCAGAGCGTAGCCACTAAGTTATTAGTGGCAAACGGTCTCTTCGGGATAAATAGTAAGCCTGTCCGCCAACTGAGGCGGTAGGCCTTGCATCTCAACTGACTTCTTAATAATGGCAAAATTTTGGGCCCGATCATAATTTTTAAAGTCAGCATTGATCGGACCTTCGCTGTCACTATCCAAATCAAAATAGTAAACAGGTTCATGACAGTTAAAATTAAATTGCTTGAGATTAATTTTTCTCTGCAGCGCTATCTTGGCGGTTGTTCTAAAAGTAATCATTTTTTCATCCTGATTATAAATCACCTGCCAGCGATTGTTGGTGGTACCAACATCATTCAAAATGGAAAAAAGCCTATCGACTGGATCCTGGGCGCTATTGATAAATTTGGCGTTGTAACTTGCTCTGGTAAAACGATCCAGCGACAGCTGAGAGTCCATCACAATCGGCTTAGTTCCGCCAAAGGTGATAAAATCCTTGGTATAGTCCAGATGCTCTTCATAAGTATTATTGGCAAAACTGGAGATCGGTAACTCAAGTGTGTCGTGGGTAACTAAAAGACCATTGATAAATTCGATGGTCATACATTTTTTTGGATCGCAGGCAAAATAATGAAGCTTGGATCCCACCGGTGAAAGTCGAATGTCTTTTAGTCCTTCTGTGATTTGCTCGATGCTGGAATAATTGTCCAGCAGGTATTGAATAAATTGCAATTCATTCAAAGAAGGCCGTGAATCAACTCCAGGAAAGATGGAAGACTTAAGCTCCAGGGCATCGACCACTAATCCGGCCTCGTTCATTCCTCCGGTGGGAAATTCTCTTCCGAATTGATTAAAAGTCACGCTTCCGTATTTTGACTTCCACTTGCCGGAGATATCTGAGGGTAATAATTTCAATCCATTTTTGGCGACATTACGTTTATTGGTAAAAATCAGACCGTGGCCATAGGCCCAGTCAAAAGTTCGCCCTACCCAATGTTGATTGTTGGGATAGAGAGAAAAAATAGTGCAGGTTGATGCTGGCTGAATGATAAATAGACAGAGAATAAAAGTTGCAGTGATTATTGATTTTAAATTATTTTTTTTCATGGTGACCTCTTCATTAAATCCTTATTAAATCCTAATTCGAGCTCTTGGAAAAATCAATGCTGGCGCATCAATGGCCTTGGTATTGCAAAATTCTTCAGCAGGATCAAGTGATCTGAAGGAAAGAGTTAAAAAATAGATAAAATAGATAAGGAGTCGTTATGGCATTTGTCGCATGGTCAAGCCCCCTTAAAGCAGGAGCAACCGTTCCCGAAAAATATGTTTTCAATGGATCTGGCTGTAGGGGCAAAAACATTTCCCCGCCGCTCGAATGGAAAGAGGCCCCGGCCAATACTAAAAGTTTCGCCGTCACGGTTCACGATCCCGACGCTCCTAAAATAGGCGGTTGGTGGCATTGGGCCGTAGTCAACATTCCAGCGGAAGTCACAGGACTCCCGGAAGGTGCGTCCAATGAAAATAAATTGCCCCCCGATGCTCTGGAGATCAGAACAGATTTTGGTGACGCTCATTATGGAGGGCCCTGCCCACCAAAAGGCGATCGGCCTCATCATTATGTCTTCACGGTCTACGCGCTAAAAAATAAGGAAGTCCACCTCTCACCCAACTCTACTCCTGCCAGCATTAAAAATAATCTGGAGCATGAGAGTTTGGCAAAATCCAGCTTTACGGTTGAGTACGGGCGATGAGCATTACTCCACACTCCATATGATCGGTGTAGGGGAATTGATCAAAAAGAGCAATGCGCTCAATTCGGTGGGTACTCGCCAGGCCTTGTAAATTTTCAATCAAGGTGTTTGGGTTGCATGAAATATAAAGAATGCGTTCATACTTTGAAACCATGGTGAGCGTATTTTGATCGAGTCCTGAGCGCGGAGGATCAACGAAGATCGTATTGCACTCATAACTGCTTAGGTCGATGCCTTTTAATCGATAAAACTCGCGTTTTCCCGCCATGGCATCACTAAAGTCTTCGGCCGACATGCGGATGATCTGTACATTGTCACAATGATTGGCGGCGATATTAAACTGGGCCGCTTCGACTGAAGGCCCTGCTAGTTCCGTGGCGAGAACTTTTCTGAAGTTCGGGGCAAGTGCAATGCTAAAATTTCCATTGCCGCAATAGAGCTCCAGCAAATCCCCCTGACTCCCCTTGGTCACCTCAATCGCCCACTCCAGCATTTTGATGGCAACTTTAGCATTGGGTTGAGTAAAACTATTTTCAACTTGTTTGTAAGTCAGAATCCGGCCATTGACCTCTAATTGTTCAATGACAAAATCACAATCGAGATCAAACTTTTGTTTGCGGGCTCGCCCTATTAAATTCACTTTAAATTTAGTACTCAGTCGCTCTTTTAATTGAGCGGCTTCGAGTAGCCAATCTTCTGCTAATTGACGGTGATAAAGGAGCGTAACTAAAATCTCTCCACTTAAAGTCGAAAGAAAATCCACCTGAAAAAGTTTATGTCTTAATATTTTATTGGGCCGCAATTCTGCCATTAAAACTTCCATCATTTCATTGATGAGTAAACTTGCCGGCAGGTATTGCTCGGTGCGAATCTTTTGATCCAGCCCCTTGTCAAACATGTAGTAATAAAGATCTTCACCATCATGCCAAACGCGAAACTCAGAGCGCATCCGGTAATGGGCGGGGGCAGAGGCAAAGACTTCAATTTCAAGCTCGCTATAAGGGGCAAAAAGCGCTTTTAGTTTTAAGCGCTTTTCTTCAAGCTGCTGATCATAGTTGGCGGGATTCATTATACTTTTTTCCATTTTAATTATAGCTACCTTGTACAATTAAATTACCCATATGAAAAATCAAAAGTATCGCCATCCAGCCAGGATACTTATAAATTCCAGTCTTGATTGGCCTCAGGCTGGTAAATAATTTCTAAGATTTTCAAGGTCTTGGTTTTCCCATCGGGAAACATCCAGTTTATTTCCTGATTGACCCGCAGGCCAATAAGCGCCGAGCCCAAAGGCGCCAAGACTGAAACTTTTCCCTCCGAAAAATTGGAATCGGATGGATAAACAATTGTCACGGTCATCGTTTTATCATCTGGCAGTGAGACAAAACGAATCTTAGAATTCATGGTCACCAAATCAGGTGAGACTTCATCGTCGGTGATAATCTTCGCCCTTTCGATTTCAATTTCAAGATTTTCAAAATCTTTGGTTTTTTGAAAACTTAAAAGATGCTTAATACGCATATAATCTTTTTCGCTGATCGAAATAACGTCGTCGTTCATAAAATGTCCTGTGTAAATGTTAAATTTTTAATAATCAGTGAGAGCTTCAAAACGACTGGATAGAACTACCCAGTCACAACTATACTGTGACGGTTTTGCGAGAAGAGATTTGAGGGTGAATAGATTTTTTAAAACACATAAGCCTATTCTATCAGGTTTGTGGTTTAAATCAACCTTCCTGAAAATAGGTAAACAATCAATTTCATGTAGGCTTTTTTAGCTAAAGAGGAAGGCAACCGACAGGATGCCTTCCAAAAGTATTACTTAATAAGAATTGTACTGTCTCATCATGAATGAATTAAAAAGATATTCCTTCTCTCCATGATCTTGAAGTGGAGAAATAATTTTGCGAGCTGACTCGATTGTTCCAAGAGTTGCTTCGATTTGTTTTTTGCTTAGCTTTCTAAGATCTTTTTTTAGAATAGAAACTTCTTTTTGATTAATCTTTGGCTCCATTAAGGTTTTTACCAGCACCATTTTTGCTTTGTTTATTTGCTCAGAAATGCCTTTAGCCTCAGCTTCTGACTTCTCTTGCAGAGCTAATAGACTGGTTTTTTGATCAGCCGTTAAACGCGTAGAGTTCGTGATGTAGCTACGAGCATTTGCGGAAACATCTTGAGCGCTTACAACCGGTTCATTTTTAATTTCCGCTTCTACTTTTTGGACAGCAGCTTTTTGACCAGCACAAGACGCAAGCATCGCCAACGATAGAGCTGCGATTAATCCCTTTAACATTTTCATAAAGACTCCTTTAAATATTTTGGTAACAAATGAATAACAAAATATTATTCATTTTTTACTGGATCTGCAATCGAACTTTTTGCTAATTGGCATTTTTTCGCTGGTAATTTGAGTCCTTTATAGTAGCATTAAATCGAGTATTTCTCATCGTCATCCTTTATTCCTCTATCACTCTCACAGGAGCAATTTTGAACCATTTACCTCCTATGATTAATGACCTGGCCGTTATTTTAGCAGCTGCTGCAATCAGCACCTTACTCTTCAGTCGTTTTAAGCAGCCAATCGTTCTTGGATATTTAATTGCCGGCTATGCGGTCGGTCCACATTTTAATATTTGGCCAACAGTGGTAGACACTCAAGGCGTTCAATTATGGGCCGAAATTGGCGTAATTTTTTTACTCTTTGGACTGGGCCTGGAATTTAGTTTTAAAAAATTAGCGAAAGTTGGAAAAAGTGCTTCGATTGCCGCCGGCAGTGAAGTTCTTGTCATGTCCGTGCTGGGATATATCTTAGGACGCTCCTTTGGATGGGGGCAAATGGATAGTATTTTTCTAGGTGCGATACTTTCGATGTCATCGACCACCATCATCATCCGCGCTTTTGGTGAGGCCGGTTTAAAGGGAAAAGGGTTTGTCAGTCTGGTTTTTGGGATATTAATTGTTGAAGACTTAATCGCCATTTTACTGATGGTTTTTTTAACGGCCATCAGTGGTTCGGAAACCTTTTCGGGTTCAAAGTTTTTTTTCCTCGCCGCTCGGCTTGGCTTTTTTTTGTTGATTTGGTTTTTGGTGGGTATTTACTTACTCCCTTCTATTTTAAAAAAGATCCGCAACCTGCTTACCAGCGAAATCATGCTGGTGGTTTCCATTTGTCTTTGTTTCCTGATGGTGGTGCTGGCCTCCAAAGCAGGCTTTTCAGCGGCACTGGGCGCCTTTGTCATGGGATCCATCCTAGCTGAAACCCAAGAAGGTGAAAGAATCGAGCATCTTCTCGTTCCGGTAAAAGATCTTTTCGCCGCCGTCTTTTTTGTCTCGGTTGGGATGTTGATTAATCCCGCCATTTTGCGCGAATATTTCGGTGTTGTTGTTCTAATTACGATCGTAACTATTTTGGGAAAACTTTTTGGCTCAGCATTCGGCTCTATCCTTTCCGGTCGAAGTCTGAAGCAATCGGTGCAGGCCGGAATGAGCTTGGCGCAGATTGGGGAATTTTCTTTTATCATCGCGACGCTCGGGATGACGCTGAAAGTGACTAGTAGTTTCCTTTACCCGATAGTTATTGCTGTCTCTGCCCTAACTACTTTTACCACTCCCTACATGATCAGATACTCTGACCCCATTTATAACTGGATTGAAAAAAGATTGCCCGAGCGCTTCTTGCTGAGCTTGAGAAAATATGAACTTGCCATGACGGCCGATACCAAAGAAGGCGCCTTAAGTCTCGTGTGGCGCATTTATGGCCTGGCAGCGCTACTTAACTCGGTGGTGGTGATCGCCATCGCTCTGGGCGCCAAACGTTTTCTACATCCCTTTTTAATTCTCACTTTTAGCGGCGCTACTGAAATAAAAATCCTCGCCAGCGTCTTAACCTTGCTTTGTTGTTCTCCCTTTCTGGTGGCCCTAGTGCTGAAAGCACCAAAAAAACTTTCCGTAGAAGAAACAGAAACACTCGCCCGGTTAAGAAGTCTGCAATTTGGGGTTTTGACCATGCGTATTCTAATCGCCTTTGGTTTGATCGCCTTTGTCATTAACCAATATACCACCACCAAAGAACTCTTTCTTTTTGTTTTAATCACCGCTTCAATTCTTATTTTTTTACTTCGAAAATATCTCAAGCCATTTTATATTGCGGTGGAAAAAAGATTCCTCTCCAACTTGAATGCCAAAGAGTTAGCAGAAATTAATAAAATGGCAGGACGACCGGAACTTGCTCCCTGGGATGCTACTTTAGTCAGTCTTACTCTTTCCCCAGACTCCGTGCTGGCGGGCTTGACCATGGAAGAATCAAAATTTAGAACGACTACCGGAGCAACAGTCGCAATGATTGATCGAGGCAAGCGCAGAATTTTTGCCCCCAATAGATCTGAAAGATTTATGCCTCATGATCATATCTTTTTGATTGGTACTGATGAGCAATTGACGGCGGCCCTGGCCTTGGTGGAAGTTAAAAATTCAGAATCACCACCGCTAGCAGACGAGATGTTTAGTCTTGAATCTGTCTCAATCGATGAATTTTCTATCTACGCCAATAAATCCATTCGCGACATTGGGATCGGTGAAGATTTGGGCGGACTGATTGTCGGAATCGAAAGAAGTACTGAAAAAAAGACCGAACGAATTTTAAATCCTGAATCGACGATGCATATCAGACCGGGAGATTTAATCTGGATCTTTGGAAACAGTAATCGCATCCGAAAATTAAAACAAGCTAGAAGCTAAACGATTTACCAGCTCCCGACATTTTCCATTTCATTCCACGGGGCCTGGGGGGCAAGCGCTTTTCCCTTCTGCAAGAGTTCAATTGATTGGTTGTCAGGTGATTTGACAAAGGCCATATGCCCATCGCGCGGAGGTCGATTAATAGTCACCCCGGCCTTCATCAAACGCTCACAGGTCTCGTAAATATCATCGACTTCAAAGGCCAGGTGCCCAAAGTTTCGTCCATAGGTATAATCTTCTTCCACTCCCCAATTATGGGTGAGTTCAATTTCAGGTTCGCCCTGGGCGGTGGCCAAAAAGACAAGCGTGAATTTCCCAGCGGGATAATCATTTCTTTTTATTTCAACCAGTCCCAACTTATTGACAAAAAAATCCAGGGCCTGGTCTAAATTTTTTACTCTTAACATCGTATGGAGAAATTTCATCCTTTTTCCTTATAGCTTTAAACTTGAGCGCTAATACACTTTATCCTTCTCAACTTTCTCTGTCATTTCTTCTGTTTCACTTTCTGTTTTCCTTTCTGTACTTTGTTTAGATTTCATTTGGTCTTTAATGCATTTTTTAAGCAACTCTCCTTTTAGTGTCGAGTCTCTGTTCATACAAAATTCTTCGGCCACTTGCCAGGTGGTCGGCTCAGCGCTTGATTTTGATTCTGATTCGGCAGCAGCAATAACTGTGGCGAGAGACAGGGCGAAGATCAGTAAAGTTTTCATAAGTACTCTCCTTGGGACAGGGTTCATGTCCTGGAGAATATTCCTCTTAAGACTTAATGATAAATAGATAAAAAAACATTACGCGCCGGGAATTTAAGTGAAATTCACAAATATTTTTAACATAGTGGCCCCAATCATGCTAAAAGAAGCTATGAATTATTTTGACCACGCCGCTACTTCGCCTATTTATCCAGAAGTTTTAGATATTCTGTCCAAGTCTTTGCGCGAAGATTTCGCCAATCCCAGCTCGCAGCATCTCTTGGGTCACGCCCTGAAAGAAAATATAGATCAAATTCGAATGGATTTTATGAGAAGGCTAAAGGCTAAAAGTGATGATCATTTTTATTTCACTTCCTCGGCCACTGAATCTAATAACACTGTCATTCGGGGCTTAAGCTTTATGGAGGGGGACTCGATTCTTTTTTCCAGGGCAGATCATCCCAGCGTGGTCGCTCCTATTGAATTTGTAGCTAATCAAAAAAAACTCAACTTAATAGAAATTCCACTGGAAAGTGACGGCACAATTAATTTAGAAAAATTTATTGCATTGCTTGATCCCAGCATCAAACTGGTGGCCCTCACCAGTGTCAATAATCAAAGCGGTGTCATTAATGATATCGACTCTCTTGCCCGCCTGGTTAAAGAAAAAACAAAGGCCCATATCCATCTGGACGCCGTTCAGTCCTTTGGTAAAATTCCCTTGGTGCTTAATCCCGCCATTGATTCACTCAGCATTACCGCTCACAAGATCGGAGGACCAAAAGGCATTGCAGGACTCTTTCTAAAAAAGAATCATGCCGTTAGTGCTTTGCTTTTAGGAGGAGGACAAGAAAATGGCTTTAGATCCAGCACCGAAGCCTATCCCCTGATCCTCGCTTTTCATACGGCGATGAAACTCTCAACCACCAATCTGGAAGTCGAACTTGCCCGCCTCAGACTTTTAAATGACTTCATTCACTCCCAACTGAGCGCCGAAATCCCCTCTCTGCTTACGCCCTTTAAAAAGACCTCTCCTTATATTTTTTCTTTTCTGCTTCCCGGAATTTCTTCAGATATCGTTTTACGACACCTGGAAAGACGAGAGATTTATATTTCTTCCACTTCTGCTTGTTCTTCAAGGAAGACCGGATTTAATCCTTCTCTTTTTGCGATGGGAATTCCCGAACATTACCACAAAAACTTTCTTCGCATTTCACTTGGACGAACAAGCAGCGAGCAGGAAGTGGAAAGGCTGATGGCCGAATTCAAAAAAGTCTGGAGCGACATAAAACATCTAAAAGGAAAATAATCACAATGGCTTCAAGTTTAGTTATTTCAATTGATGAACTCTGGCTTAAGGGCCGAAATCAAAAGCATTATTTTAAAGCGGCGATCGATCACATCAATGCTGTGATCAAAAATAATCACTCTGATAAATACACCCAGAAAGTTCAGTCCCAACGCCTCTACTATACTTCTGAAACGGCTTTCAGTGAGGAAGTGATTAAGGCCTTAACTTTTATTCCGGGACTGGCCTATATTTCTCCTTGCACTATCATCGATCGAGCTCCTGGTGTTGAAATCGAAAATATTTATCAGGAAATTTTAAAAGAACTTAGTTTTTTAGAAAACTCGAATAAAACTTTTCGCGCGACTGTAAAAAGAAACGATAAAAACTATCCTCTTTCTTCCGTCGAACTGCAAAGAGAAATTGGTCACCGAATAATTGAAAAATACCCTCTCGCCAAGGTTGAATTAGTTAACCCTGAGCTGACTGTCGAAATGCGAATCTTTGCGGATTATGCCACTATTTCAACTAAGTCTTTTAAAGGAATTGGCGGGCTGCCATGGGGAAGTACGGGACATGCAGTCACTTTACTCTCCGGAGGCTTTGACTCTCCTGTCGCCAGCTACTTGATGACCAAACGAGGCATCAGACAAGATTATGTTTTTTTTCACGCCTACCCTTTTGTCGGCCGGGAAGTCCTGACCAAAATCAAGGGACTCGCTTCTTCGCTGGCCAAATTTCAACGCCAGGCCCATCTCTATATTGTGCCTTTTGGAGATATTCAAAATTTAATTTCTAAAAATTGTAAAGAAGAGTATCGCACTCTTTTTTTCAGACGTTACATGATTGAAATCGCCAACCTTTTAGCTGGGCGAATTGGCGCTTCGGCGCTGGTCACCGGAGATTGTGTCGGACAGGTTTCCAGTCAAACCCTGGCCAATTTGCATTTGATGGATAAAGCTTCCGAGCGAATTATTCTAAGACCACTGATCGGCTACAATAAAATGGAAATCATGCATCTGGCCGCCACCATCGGCACCCACGATATCTCGATCATCCCCCACGACGATGCCTGTTCACTCTTCGCTTCTAAAAATCCAATCATTACTCCCAATCAACAATACTGGGATCTCCAAAGTGCCGAGTTCAATATGGCAGCGGAACTAAACAAGGCGCTGGATAATGTCGAATCATACTCGGTTAATATTCTCGGAGAACTCTATAAAAAAGATTATTTTTCATTTGATGGCTAATTTTTTTCCTGCAATTTGCAAAAAAGTTTAGAATCAGGATAATAAGCTTTTTACGAATTATGAAAAAGGAGTTTCACAGTGAAAAAAATGTTAATCATTATTTCTTCAAGCATTTTATTACTCACCGGCTGTGCCAGTGAAAATAGAAGGGCCTATACCGGAGCAGGAATCGGCGCAGTGGCCGGAGGGGCCTTGGGTGCAGTCTTAGGCAAAGGCAAGGGCGCGGCAATCGGAGCAGTGCTGGGCGGATCGCTGGGAGGATTTGTCGGTCATCGAATGGATAAACAAGCTAAAGAGCTGGAGCAAATCGCTGAAACTAAAAGAACCGAACAAGGACTGGTGACTAAACTCAAAAGTGACATTCTTTTTGATTCTGGAAAAGCAGATCTTAAAAATGAGGCCAAAAGCAATTTAGCTCAGATGGCGGCCATTATGAAAAAATATCCTGAAAACGTATTAACGATCAAAGGCTATACCGACAACACCGGAAAAGCGGAATTAAATAATACTCTTTCTGCTAAACGCGCCAGCTCAGTGAAGGAACAACTCGTGGCCGCAGGAATTCCTGAAGCAACAATTGCCACTAATGGCATGGGACCAGCAAACCCAATCGCCGACAACAGCAGCATCGATGGCCGAAAACAAAATCGTCGCGTGGAAATCGAAATCACGGTTGATGAATCAAAAGTGCCTAAAGAAAATAAAGAAAAAAAGATCTAGTTTAAAAAGGTGAAAGCAAGGCCATTAAACTTGCCTTGCTTTCGCCTTATGATTTATTTGTGATAAATGCAATTTGGTTTTAAGAACGGAATCCGGATTGAGAGACATACTATCGATCCCATTCTCCACCAGAAATTCAGCAAATTCAGGATAGTCACTTGGGGCTTGCCCACAGATCCCTATTTTTATCCCTCGTTTTTTGCAGGTATGTATCACCTCCGCAATCATTTTTTTCACCGCCGGATTTCTTTCGTCAAACAAAGACGATAAAATTTCAGAATCTCGATCCACTCCCAGAATTAATTGGGTCAGGTCGTTTGAACCGATTGAGAAACCATCAAAAATTTCAGCAAACTCTTCCGCCAAAATAACATTGCTTGGAATTTCACACATCATGTAAATTTTAAGACCTTGCTTCCCACGCTCTAGACCATTTTTGGAAAACTCTTGCATCACTTTATGAGCTTCATCGGTGGTACGGCAAAAAGGAACCATCAGCACCAGATTACTAAGCCCCATGCTCTGACGAACCTTTAGCATCGCCTGGCATTCCAGCGCAAAGCCTGCACGATAACGATCATTGTAATAGCGAGAGGCCCCTCGAAAACCAATCATCGGATTTTCTTCCTTCGCTTCAAACTCACTCCCCCCAATCAGATTGGCATATTCGTTGGATTTAAAATCGCTCATTCTGACAATCACTTCTTTGGGATAGAAGGCCGCCGCGATCATCGCGACACTTTCGGCCAGGCGTTCAACAAAAAATTGAGTTTTATCTTCATACCCCTCGGTCAATTGATCAATTTCTGTTTTGACGGCGCCGAGTTTTAGCTGCTGATAATGAACCAGCGCCATCGGGTGTATTTTTATATGATCGCTAATAATAAATTCTAAACGGACAAGACCGACACCATCGTTGGGAATTTTAGATAAACGAAAGGCCTCACCCGGATTGGCGATATTCATCATAATCGCAGTTTTGCTTTTCGGTAGTTGATCCAATTCTATTTTTTCAATGCTAAAAGGAATTTCGCCCGCGTAGACATAACCTTCATCCCCTTCCGCGCAACTGACCGTCACCATTTGACTGGTGGCCAGAAGTTCGGTGCCACGAAGAGTTCCAACAACTCCCGGAAGTCCCAATTCGCGGCTGACAATAGCGGCATGACAGGTCCGGCCTCCGCGATTAGTAATAATCGCCGCTGCTTTTTTCATCGCTGGTTCCCAATCAGGATCTGTTTTCTCGGTCACTAAAATTTCCCCGAGCTGTAGCTGCTCAAGCTCGTGGGCATCATGAATGATTCTCACTTTGCCACTGGCAATTTTTTCACCAACACTCTTGCCAGTTATCAGGACCTCGCCCCGTTTTTTTATTTTGTAACTTTCTAAAACATTAGTGAGCTTTAATGATTGAACCGTTTCAGGCCTGGCCTGCACAATAAAAAGTTCTCCGCTAATTCCATCTTTGGCCCACTCCATGTCCATCGGTGTAGCTCTATTATTTTTTGCCGAATAATGATCTTCAATAATGCAGGCCCATCTCGCCAGTTGCAGGATGTCCTCATCAGAAATGGCAAAATGCTTGCGCTCTTCAAGCGAAGTGGAAATGTTTTTAACGGCCTTGCCTCCTCCGCTGTCATAAATCATCTTGAGTTCTTTGGCGCCCAGCAATTTTTGCAAAATAGGCCTCGAGCCGGATTTTAAAGTGGGTTTAAAAACATAATACTCATCGGGATTAACAGACCCCTGGACCACATTTTCACCAAGACCATAGGAGGCATTAATCAACACCACATCACTAAAGCCAGTTTCCGTGTCGATCGAAAACATGACACCAGCAGCGGAGCGATCGGAACGAACCATTTTTTGAACGCCCACTGAAAGTGCGACCTCCAAATGGTCGTAGCCCATATGCTTGCGATAGGAAATGGCGCGATCAGTGAAGAGCGAAGCAAAACATCGGCGGGTGGATTCCAACAGAGAGGAGTTGCCCTGAATATTTAAATAGGTTTCTTGCTGACCGGCAAAGCTGGCCCCGGGTAAATCTTCCGCGCTGGCACTACTTCGAACTGCTACGTCGGTGTTCTCACCGTATTCCATTCCCAATTGACGATAGGCCTCTAAGATCGAAGTTTGGAGGTCGGCAGGAATCTGAGCATTCAAAATAGCACTGCGAACTCTACTGCCATTTAAATCGTTCAGCGAGTCGCGAATAATATCTTCCAAATGATTTGAACGAACGAAGTGCCAATAGGCATCGGTGGTTATGGCAAAGCCATTGGGGACTCGAATGCCAGCGGAGCCAAGCTCTCTGACCATTTCGCCCAAAGAAGCATTTTTTCCACCGACCATGGCGATATCTTGAATCGTAATTTCATTGAACCATTTTATAAACTGCGACATATAAACTCCTGACAAAAAGCCCCATTACAGCTGATTGCCAGGTAACTAGCAGGGAGTGTGCCAATATTAGGCAAGCGTAAAAATGGCCAGGAAAAGTGGATAGTCTTTTTCATTTTTATGGATAGTGTGAACAATCTTCCATGCCAGCATTTTCAAGCCAGCGGATTGTTCCCAGGATTCAAGCCTTTTTTGGGAAAATCCAAAATGATGAACCCCCATATTTTTTGGATCGGGGTGAAAGCTTCCGTCTTCTTGATCTAAATCGATGATGGCAATTATCCCTTCAGCGGCCAGCAAATCTTTTAATTTTTTTAAGACTTCCTCGGGATGGACCAGGTGATGAAAGGCCATTGATGAAACAATTAAATGAAAGTTTTTTTCAGAAAGATTTTCGTTTTCCAGATTTATTAAACGGGATTTAACCTGAGGATTATTTTTAAATTTGTCATTAAAAACATCCAACATTCCTTTTGAGGTATCAATGCCCAGCAAATTGTTTTGTCCCTGGATAAACTGGGCGCCCAACAAACCTGTGCCACAACCCACTTCTAAAACATGGAGCGGTTGATCCTTCAAATAGTTAGAAATTTCGCGAGCGTAATGCACGCTTAGTTCAGCTTTTTCCGGAGTGTCCCAAGTATTGGCGGCCTGATTAAAATGTTCCATTGATTACTCCTTCATCCTTCGCTTAGTGACGTGGGAAATTCTTTTCCATCAACTCAAACTGGGGTTTGTTCGTTAAGATATGCTTTTTAGGTTCTTTGGCGATCGATTGAATGAATTCCATTAACCACTTGGCCTCTAGACCGGTGTTGGTAGCATAATTTGTCCCGGTCCATCCAAACCAATCCCAACATCCTTTGGGATTGTAGGGAAAATTATTCTGAGTGATCCAGGTTTGAGGAAAGAGAATCATCAGATCATTTTGTTCAGCATAGTTAATATAGCCGGAATCGAGCACAAATTTCAAAAGACCATAATGATTAGTTTTCTCTTCAATCGCCGGTAAACCAGGTAAGCGAAACAGCGCATTTTGATTAGAGCGCATGGAAACAATTCGGAAATTGCTGACCTGATTTTGGTATTGAGTTTGAAAAGATTCATTGTAACTGTCACTCATCTTACAGCCATGAAGGGCAATATGCAGATGACATGATTCTGGTGCGGCCAGACACTTATCACTGGCATAAAAATATCCATAAGGCGCAATACTGGGTGAGGGAGTCACCCAGTCCGCTTCTGCTTTATTGATGTTTAATAAATCGTTAGTTTGATCGACGATATAAATATGGTCTTTATTGATTTCGGTGCGAATTATTTTATCGTCAAAAAGATAGGCCAGAATTTTTTCGGCCAAATTCAAATCACAAGCAGCGACATAAGGAACTTTTTCCGTAGCGCAATCAATTCCATCCTGACGATCGGTCGGAAAATTATGACTTCCCTTACCGGTCAAAATGAGCAGATCGGATTCCTTAACTCCCACCGACAGGTAATAATTCTTGAGACTTTTTTGCATTTTTAGATTCAAAACCGAATCACTTTTTCCATGAAACACCAATACCTTTTGCTCGCTCAAATGGATCAGGGGATCGACCAGTGAGTTCGCAGCATTAGTTTTTAAATAGTCGGTAGGAAATTTGGCCTTATCTGGTTGCCCCATGCAAATGGCGACCGATTGATAAATAGGATTCCCCTTTTGGGGACGAAACCAGCTGTTGACGTTGGCGCCGTTTAAAATAACAAAGGGATTTAAAGTATCAGCTAACATTTGAGTCGTTGGCTCAAAAAGAAAAAGATTTTGAGTTCCAATCGTATGTTCATCCTCTTTAATTTTTTTGGGCAAATAATCTTCAGCACAGTAATAGAATCCTCCGGCCACCGTGGCGACTCCCGAGAAGTGCGAGGAAAAAATAGTGGCCATTTGATTGGCCATGAAGCCCCCCGAGGAAATTCCCGAAATGCTATACTTGGAGGAATCAGCGCTGAGCACTGAGAGTGAAAATCCAAAAAGCGTCAAAAGCAAAAACAATAATTTTTTCATTAACTTACTCCCCCTAATGGCTGGGATAGTAGCGCAACAACTTCTTAAGCACTAGAATTTTTCGCTTTATTTAGCCAAATGACAACACGCACATCCCTCTCAAACAAGAAAATAATCCGATACAAACATAAGCAAAATCATATTTTTATGGTACGACTTTCACTAAGCTGCAATTAGATAAAATAAGACTAGAGGAATTCTCAATGAGTGTTTATTATTTTGATCAAATCACCCAAAAAGATTCATTTTTAGGCGGAAAAGGTTTCGCCTTGGGCCTGATGAAAAATGGTGGTTTTCCTGTGCCGGACGGATTAATTCTGACCGAACTGCCGGCCAGCGACGAGCAATGGAATGAAATCTATACTTGGTGGAAAAAAATGGACTCTCCCAAGTTAGCGGTTCGCAGCTCGGCGGTGGGTGAAGATTCAAGTGAACAAAGTTTTGCCGGACAAAATTCTACTTATTTGAATGTGGATTCAGAAAGCGGTATTAAAAATGCAGTGATCAAATGCTTCATGTCCATGCACCAGAAATCAAGTGCCCTCTATCGCGAACACTTTTTAAAAGAAAAAAGCAGTGATGCCAAAATGAATGTCGTGCTTCAGGCGATGGTCAATCCTAAACTCTCTGGAGTTTTTTTTAGCGTCGATCCCCGCAACAATGAAAAAGGATGGATCGCAGAGGCCATTGCCGGTTACGGTGAAGATTTAGTTTCCGGCAAAAAAACGCCGTGGCATTTTGAAGAAAAAAAAGGTTCAACCACTCAACTTTTTAATATCGAAGAATTAGTAAAAACGGGAAATGCCGTTCGCGATTTCTTTGGGCAAGAAATCGATATGGAATGGGCCATTGACCAGGACGATAATTTAAAAGTTCTGCAAGCGCGTCCCATTACTGCTCTCTCGGGAAAATCTGAAGAAAAAAGAATGATCGATGAAGAACTTAAAAGATTAAAAGCAACTCACCCCTTGGACACTATCTGGGACGGAGGAACCTTTGCCGAGTGGAGCGGGCCTCCGACCAAGCTAACTTTTAGCATCTGGAAAGAAGCCTTCGCTAAAAATCATGCCTTTTCCAAGGCGCTCAAGAAATTGGGGTACCTGGGAATTGAAGCAGAACTTCCTAACGAAACCAACTCCCTGTTGGAAAAAATATTTGATCGCGCCTATGTTAATATTTCGATGATGGCCCCTCTCTATTTTGGACCGATTCCTTACCGTCTGGAATTTAAAGGTGTTCCCAAACTAAAATTTGATTTTAGTAAAATGACATTCAAAACATTTATTCTCACTCCTTTCACCATGGCACGCATGGTGGGGGTCAGCTTTAGACTTTCAACCCAACGTCAAAGCTGGCTTACAGAATGCAGTAAAGAGCTGGCCAATTTCAGTGAAAAATCATTTCGAGTCAAAGATGCAAAATATTATCAAAACCACTCCAACGATGAATTGCTAAAGGCCTTCAAACGAGAAGTGGAACAATTTTACGATGAACATTTAGTCTGGCCTTTGGTCTTGAGCACTTTAATCGAATCCACCACTCAGAGTTTAAAGGCCCTGCTCAAAGGCGTGCTTTCTGACAAAGAAATTGAAAACAAAATGAATCACTGGCTGGGGATTGGAATTCATACCGTGACGATGGATATGAATATGGACTACAGTGACGCCGCTCTGGAACAGGGAAAAAGAACACATTTTCTTCAAAAATATGGCCATCGTGGTCCAGGCGAATTGGAACTTTCAAACCCTCGTTGGTTAGAACTGGGAGACTCTGCCTTTTTAAAAATAAGTGCCTCTGAAAAAAAGAAACACATCGAGAGCGCCACTTCGGTTGAAAGCGAAATTCAGAAACTCGACACTTATAAAAAACAGGTTATTGAAAAAGAATGGATACTGCTGCGAGAAATGCTGGAACTTAGAGAAAAGTGGAAAATGAATCTGCTTTCGCCTTACTCCCATATCCGTTATATCGCACTCGAAATTTCAAAACGCTTTAATCTGGGCGACAATATCTTTTGGTTTTCGGTCCATGAAATAGAGGCCCAGGAATTTGATTTGGCCAAAGCGAATAAAAGAAAAAACAATAGAGAGATGAGTAAGTCTGTTTATCTGCCAAGCATTGTGGCCCTCTCCAATTTAGAAGAAATCCTCACGAATAAAAGTGACTTAAAAAATTCAAAATCAATGAATGGCGAATCACTTTCTCCCGGTCTGGTATACGGAGAAATCAGAATTGTTACCGACCCCGAAAAAGTCAATAGCAATGAATGGCCTGAAAACACCGTGCTGGTGGCCGAATCAACTGATCCAGGCTGGACCGGACTTTTTTTAAAATCAAAAGCAGTCATCGTCGAAAAAGGTGGTGTTCTTTCTCATTGTGCAATCGTGGCGCGCGAAATGAATTTGCCAGCAGTTAGTGGAATTAAACAATGCCATCTTCAATTTAAAGATGGCGACAAAGTATGGGTGGATGGAAATAATGGACGTGTTACATTGGCTTAGTCAAAATCATGAAATGGCAACTCAAGGGATAAGTCCTGCCATCATTCCGACAGTGCTCATTCCCCTTACCGCTTTGACGGTGGGAATTACTTCGCTCGCCGGAATTATTGCGGGATGGTTTGGGGTCAAACTTCACACCGAAGGGCCTAAGCAATTTCTGGAAGTGCTTTTAAAAAAACGCGTGCTGATTTCAATGGTTGCCTTAAACCTGGCAGGCATCGGCGCTTATAAAAGTTATGTCTACATCAATACCCTTCCCAGTTTTCTCTTTACCATCAACCGCCACTCAAATAGTGAAGCCGTAGCCTCTGCCAAAACTTATCCTGAGTCCCATTACAGGGCCCATAGCTATTTGGGGAAAATCATTCCCGCCAATTTCAGATCACTCAATCTCCAACAGGAAAACAAACTGCCCAAGGGGGCATTTCGTTCCGGTCTGATCTCAGGAGATTCAATTTTTTATGGAGTTGATGATGGAAACATTTATGAAATTGATAAAAATGATCTTTCGGTGAAAAGAAAGTTTTTTGTCGGGACTCAAGTTACCACCAGACCCATTATCTACAAGAATAGAATTTATAGCGGTGAAGGAAATCACAATACTCACCACGCTAGAGTTTATTCATTTGATCTGGGAACGGGAAAATTCATCAATGCCTTCAGTACCCTTGGACATACCGAAGGCCAACCGCTGGTGGGTAGTCATAATGGAACGGATCTTCTTTTTGTCACGGCGGGAGTCGATGGTCTTTACGCCATTGATCCCATAACGATGAAAGAAATCTGGCATCAAAAAGACGGCCATATTGATGCAACCGTCACCATTGAAAAGGGAGTGGTCTTTGCGGGCTCCGGCTTTGAAAAAGGAGTGACCCGGGATCGAAGTTATGCCGTCGCCTACGAATTTGCCACCGGAAAAAAAATCTGGAAAAAAGAACTGCCTCTCTCTAACTGGATGCATCCCGTTGTTACCAATACAGATGTCTGTTACGTCCTGGGAGAAATTTATTTCCAGTCGGCCGTAGGTTTATTCTACTGTTTAGATAAAAAAAATGGAACGCCTCACTTCTCAATCCCCTTTAATGCCCCCATTGCCTCCAAGCCTTTTTATGTCCAGGACGCGGGACAAGAATACGTCTTCCTGGCCGACTTCAAAGGTGAAATTTGCGCTGTCAGTATTAATCAAAAAGAAAAATTATGGTGTACGACAACTGGAAACAAAAAGACCAACTATGCACTCTCCAGCTTTGACTACGATCTCAAACATGGAGTGCTTTGGTACCCCAGCATAGATAATGGACTTTTTGCTGTAGAACCAAAAACGGGAAAAATTCTCGCTCGATGGATGCCAGCTAAGGGTGACGCCCCTTGGGCCGATAATTATGCCGCCGTCAGTATTGAAGATCAGAGCCTTTATCTCATGGACATTGAGGGAAATCTTCGAAAATTTAAAATTGATTAATAAGTTGCCTTTTTTCACGATGGCCATCTAATAAAAACCTTAACTTATACAAACGTGTTGCATTTTTATACAAATGTATATATAGTTAAAATATGACTCCAACAGATCAAATATTAAATGCCGCCATTGAACTCTTTTCTAAACGAGGTTTCGAAGGCGTTTCTATTAGGGAAATCGCAGATCATGCCGGGGTTCATTTTGCCAGTATCCGCTACCACTTCGGCGGCAAGGAAGATCTTTACAAAGCATGCATTTCAAAACATGGTGAGAGTCGACTTTTATCGGCCCAGAGATTTTTAAACGCCGAACCAAAAAATGTCGAAGACATGCGTCTGCGTCTAGGTCTTGCAATTGACGATGTTTTCCGGATCCATAACGAAAATCCATTCCTAACCAAGTTACTTTTGCAGGAAATTGAATCCACCAATCATCGCTCCGACCTCGTCCTAAAAAAAACGATGGTGGCGATGACTGAAGTTTACGCCCTTTTTTTTAAGGCCTGCCAAGACAAAAAACTCCTGGCGAAACACCTTGATCCATTTTTTTTGACTCAATCTCTAATGGGAATCTTGCATCACTTTATGCGGACCGAATCCATCAGAGAAAGAATCCACTCTCATCAAAATTTAAAGCATAAAGAGAATAAAAATTTAATGATCGAAAATATTGTGACTCTTTTTTTGGGAAAATAAATAAGCATTGGAAGTAATGGTTACAAAGGAGTTTTTTTATGAGTGAACTAAAGATAAACAAACAAAAAAGACCTCTTTTACTTATTGTGATGGCAGTTATAGCGATTCTATTTGGACTCGCGACGCTCAAAGAAGGGGGAACGGCTCTTTTCACCGAAAAAGGTCAATTAGCTGCTGGCCACTACGTTCCCTTCGTCCTGTGGTTTAATTTTCTTGCCGGCTTTGCCTATATCCTGGCAGGTATTGCGCTCTTAAAGCTCAAAGCTTGCGTGCGTCGACTTTCTGTAGTCATTGCACTATCTACCGTCATTGTTTTTATTTTCTTTGGCATCCATATTTTTAATGGTGGTGCCTATGAAATTCGTACCATCGCAGCGATGAGCATCCGCTCACTGCTTTGGATTTTTATAGCTATCAAAGTTCGTGGTCTGAAGGTCTTGGAAGCAAATGACTGTCATTGCTCAAGTCAATGTACAACAGGAAATTAATATGAAAAATGCTCTGTTTTCTTTAATCCTTGTTTCTTATTTCACAAGTGGCTCAATGGCGAGTGAGCAGACTTCAAAACTCACCTTGGCCGAGATTGAAAATCAAGCACTGACAGCATCCTACGGTCTCAAAGCAATGGATGCCGAAGTCAATGCTCTAAAAAACAAGGCTGAAATTCAGAATGCTCAATTATTTCCAAGGATCGCTCTAGAAGGCAATTATAAGTACATTACAGAAGTCCCGACACTTCGTTTTCCAGGTGGCGCAAGCACGGCCTTTGGTGATAACCAAAACTATTCGATTGGCCCGGTTTTAACCTGGACTGCCTGGGATTTTGGTTCAATTAAAAAATCGGCAAAAGGAATTGAGGCGCTTGAAAAATCAAAAGAAGCCGAACAAATTTTAACGACTAGACAAATTCTTCTGAGCGCACGCCTCGCCTATTTCAAAGTTCAACTGAGACAAGAGCAACTGCGATTGCTTACGGATTCTTTAAAACTTGCAGAGTCTCAATATCGTGACATTAAAAATCGAGTTCAGGCCGGCTCATCTAATCGCATCGATTTACTGTCTGCTCACAAAGAAGTTTTAAATTTTAAAATTCAATCTCGTCAAGTTCAGTCGGATCTTTCTTCGGATCTAAGAGATTTATTTGCGCTAACCGGTCAGGGAGAATCCTCTGATTCTGCGGCGCCTATTGAACTGGATGACTTCGAAACGTCATTGGCAACTCTCTCTAAATATGCAAGCGTAACCCTAGATGCCAACAGCTTAGATCAACATCCATTGATTAAAATGCATACTTCCAATGCAGAATCTTCTCGTCTGCTGGCCGAGAGTTTTAATGCCAATAAACTTCCCAAATTGTCTATTTTTGCTAAAACATCTCTCGACTATCCCAATGGGCCGATTCTCGAGAAATTTCATCAAAACACCATAGGCTTGACTCTTAGTATGCCCCTGTTTGAGGGAAATCGTTCAAAGAACGAAGCAAACGAAAAACAAAACTTTGCCATTGCCAGTGAGAATCGCCGTGAGCAAGCAAGGACAGATCTTCTCCGCGATTGGCACAAAATGAAGGATCAATTAATTGGTCATCAGGATAAAATTGAAATCTATAAAAAATCTATAAATGAAAGCGAAGAGCGGGCGAAATTAGTTTATAATTCATATCAAATTGGAAGGTCCAGCTTTCTCGAAGTTCAAAGCGCCAATCTTTATGCTCTTGATATTAAAGTTCAAACTAAGACCAACGATGTTCAAATGTTAATTCAACTGGCCTACCTTGCAAGTATTTCTGAGGAGCAATGATTGTATGATTACCAATAAAAAATTTATCCTTCTTATTCCCATTATAGCGATTGCCATTACCCTTTATTTAAATTTCGGGAGAAAAAAAGATTTTTACTACGTCGGAACAGTTGAAGCTACTAAGGTTGATATTTCATCGAGAATCTCGTCAGTCATTTCTTTCTTTCCTGCAAAAGAAGGAGACAAAGTTAAAAAAGGTCAACTGTTGGTTCAAATGGCCTGTGAAGACATTAACCTCAACAACGAGCTGGCTCAAAAAGATTTTTCTAGAGCGGAAAGACTTTTAAAAATGGGCTCTCTTTCTCAAGAGAATTTTGATCATTTAAAAAGTAAAAAGGATGATACTGCTTTAAAAATAGATTGGTGTACGATCAAGGCACTAAAAGATAGTTCCGTCTTAAACACCTATCGAGAAGAAGGAGAATACGTTACTCCAGGGAGCAAACTTTTAACTTTGGTTAATTTATCCGAAGTCTGGACTATTATTTATGTCCCCCAAGATCTACTGGCCAAAATTTCAACCGGTATGAAGTTAACAGGTTATTTACCAGAACTAAACATGCGTCCCTTCGAGGGAAAAATATCATATATCAGTGATGCTGCCGAATTTACTCCAAAAAATGTTCAGACACGAGAAGAGCGAACAAGATTAGTTTTCGGGGTAAAAATAACTTTTGCAAACCCTGATGAACTCTTAAAACCTGGAATGTCGATTGAAGTAAAGCTGGAGTAATAATGCAGCAAAAAAGCCATCCGAGCATTGGAATTGAAGTTAAAAATATCAAAAAGAAGCTTGGCCAAAATCATGCGCTAAACGGTATTTCGACTCATTTCGAAGAAGGACTTCTGCACGGACTAATTGGGCCTGAAGGTGCTGGAAAAACCACTCTGCTACGGACACTGTTGCACCTGTTAACTCCCGACCAAGGTTCAATACAATTTACCAATCATGGCAATGCGATAGATTACGCCAGCATTCGTTCCTCTATTGCCTATATGCCTCAACAACAAAGTCTTTATGGAGATCTATCTATCTCTGAACACCTCGATTTTTTTCGTGATCTTTATCAAATTCCTGATGATATTTACATTAAGCGGCGGGAAGAACTTTTAGAGATTACTCGTCTTGATAAGTTCATCGATCGGCCGGCGGGAAAACTCTCTGGAGGAATGTATAAAAAGCTGGGACTCATGTGCGCTCTCCTGCAATCGCCCTCGGCTATTTTATTAGACGAACCTACTAACGGCGTCGATCCTATAAGTCGTCGAGAATTCTGGGAACTCCTTCACCGTCTCTCCAAGGAAAACATCCTGATCATCTTTGCCACGGCCTATATGGATGAAGCCGAACGATGCGACCGCGTCCACATCCTCTCCTCCGGAGAATTAATCGCATCCGGAACACCTCGAGGAGTTCTCGAAAAAGAGCAAGTAGCAAACTACGACGCTCTTTTTTTAAAAAAATCGGCAGAAGGAGTCCTGTGAATAATAAAATTGATACGGCGGTTAACGTTTCTGAACTCACCGTAAAATTTGGTGACTTCACGGCAGTTAATAATATTTCTTTTGCGGTCAAAAAAGGTGAGATCTTTGGTTTTTTGGGGGCCAACGGAGCTGGCAAAACCACGACTATCCGTGTGTTATGCGGACTCCTGATCCCCACTGCTGGTAAAGTTGAAATTTCAGGTATCAGCTACGAGAAAGGAATAGAAGCGATGAAATCCAAAGTCGGATATATGTCGCAAAAATTTACTCTCTATAATGATTTAACAATTGAAGAAAATTTTGCTTTTATCGGCAGCCTTAGAAAAATTGCGACTCCCGCTCTCAAAAAACGCACCCAGGAACTTCTGGAGTTTATCGATTTCTCTAAACCTACCAATACATTGGTGCGCGATCTTCCGGGAGGAATCAAGCAGCAAGTTTCTCTCGCCGCTTCTCTCTTACATGATCCTGAAATCATATTCCTGGATGAGCCTACTGCCGGAGTTACTCCTGTCGCCAGGGCGCGCTTCTGGGCACTGATCCGGGAACTCTCCGCCAACGGCAAAACCGTTTTTGTGACAACCCATTATATGGATGAAGCCGAACAATGTGGCCGAATTGCACTCATGCGTTCTGGAGAAATTATTGCGCTTGATGGCCCTGAAAATCTTAAGGCCAAGACTTTTCCTGACCCCCTTTTTGAACTCGATCCCAAAATAATGATCACCGATGACTTACTTCAAAAAATTCAAACTGATAGCGCGGTGGCATCTCTTCAAAGCTACGGCATGAAATATCATTTAATTGTACGCGATTTGCCAAAATGGGATCTACTGAGTCAAGAGCTCTCCGCTTATTTCCAGATAAGACAAATTCCTCCATCTCTGGAAGATGTTTTCATCAGGCTGATTGAAGGAGCAACAAGATGAGTTCCGAATTTAATTTTAAAAGGGCGTTGGCCATTGCAAGAAAAGAGAAATTTCATATCTTGCGAGATCCCTTTACACTTACGATGGCCACAATTCTTCCTGTGCTTTCCGTTTTAATTTTTGGGCTAGCAATCGAATTCAATGTCAAAAACATTGGATTAACTGTTATTGATTCTGATCGAACCCTCTCCTCTAGAAAGCTCACAGAAGTTTTCTCTAGTTCACAATATTTTCACATCAATCCCGCCCGCGGCTCAATGCTAAATGCGATAGCAGATCTGGACTCAGAACATTCGAAAGCAGTATTAATTATTGAACCAGAATTTGAACACAATCTTTATGCCAGTGAAAAAGCAAAGACTCAATTTATTTTGGACGGAGCAGACAATACCACTGCCGGCGTTATTCTCGGTTATCTGGGAGGTATCCAACAAGCAACGGCCTTGAAACTCACGGGCACAAAAGCTTCTTCGCCGATCGAATTGAAAACTCGTTATCTTTTTAATCCTGAATTGAGTACCCCTTGGTTTGTTATTCCAGGTCTGGCGGTGGTGGTAATTACGATTCTTTCTATTTTACTAACCGCTCTAACCGTTGCCCGAGAGTGGGAAAATGGTTCAATGGAACTGCTGCTCTCAACTCCTGTCCAGCCACTTGAGATTATTATCGGAAAACTAATCCCCTATACCTTCATAGGGCTGGCAGCAATTCTGCTTGTGGTTTTAGTGGCGCTTTTAGCTTTTGGTCTCCCTTTTGCGGGAAGCATTTTTTTATTTTCAATAGGAAGCCTCATTTTTTTAATTGCTTGCTTAGCACAAGGAATGCTTATTTCCGTATTGATCCGCACTCAACAACTCTCTATGCAGGCGGCGATGGTCACAGGTCTTCTCCCTTCATTACTACTGTCAGGTTTTATTTTTCCAATAGAAAGCATGCCGATTTTTTTTCAAAACTTCACGTCAATACTGCCGTCTAAATGGTTCATGATTATAAGCCGAGGTGTCTTTTTAAAGGGAGCTGGATTAATTGATTTGAAAATTCCATTTTTAGCACTTTCAATTTTAAGTTTTATTCTCGTCCTTACTGCAACCAAGAAGTTTAAAAAGGATCTTGAACCATGAAACTTTCATTCTTCAGTACTGTTCTTGGTTTTTTAAAAAAAGAATTTGCTCAAGTGCTGCGGGATCCTCGAATGCGCGTTATTCTGTTGGTGATCCCCATGATGCAAATGATGGTCTTTGGACTGGCGATCTCGACGGAAGTTAAAAATATAAAGCTCGGGACAATTTATAATCCTAACGATACCGTGTTTCGGCGTATTGAAGAACGAAGCTTTTCATCAAAGTGGTTTGTTCCAGCAGTAGGACGAGGGACCTTGAATCAGCAAAACGCTGATCCCCTTGAGCAAATTCGATCAGGCCGCGCCGACGCCGTTTTGATTTCCCCGCCAGGTGGAATAACCAAAGCAATCGAGCAAGGCACAGGACAAATTCAACTCTTAATCGATGCCTCAAATGTTATCCGCGCTCAAAGCATCGAGCGCTATATGCAATCCATAGTTAACGAAGTTATTCGTGATGAATTTCACATTGTGGCCTCTACCCCAATCGTATTCGATGTACGCATTCTCTATAACCCCGCCCTGGAAAGCGCAATTTTTATGGTTCCAGGAACCATGGCGATGATTCTTTGTATCGTCACAATCTTGCTCACCAGCATGTCTATCGCTAAAGAAAAAGAAATGGGAACATTTGAAATGATTATTTCAGCCCCCGTGAAAACCTGGGAAGTACTTCTGGGAAAAACCATTCCCTTCGTACTAATTGGAATGATTAATGCTACCTCAATTTTTATGATTGCGATTGTAGTTTTCAAAGTTCCTATGAGAGGGCACTACTTGCATCTGGCCATCGCCACCATTTCTTTTATTGTAACAACCGTAAGCATCGGCACACTCATTTCAACCTTCGCTAAAAATCAGCAACAAGCAATGATGGGTGGTTTTATTTTTTTATTTATCTCAAATCTTTTGGCGGGAATTATGTTCCCGATTGATAATATGCCATTAATCATGAAAGCCGCTGCCTACATGAACCCAATGACTTATTTTGTAAAACTTCTTAGAAATATAATGCTTAAAGGTGGTTCACCCGAAATTGTGTGGACTTATGTGGGAGTTTTACTCGTCATGGCGCTTTTAACTGTGATATTAAGCTATAAGCGTTTTCATCATACACTTGATTAAGCGGAACACTCACTGAGAGGTAAGTAACAATGAATAAAGAGATGTTCAAAACCATTGCCAGCATCATCGCCCTGATGTCTCTGCTTATTTTTTCATACCTCTACACAAAGAAGCACCGTGAGTTTAATCCTTTTACTCTGAAGCTCATGACTCCCGCTGGGCCCACTCGCCTGGCGGACCTGACCCAAAATAAAATCACCTTACTTTATTTTGGTTTTCTGACCTGCCCCGATGCCTGCCCCACTACCCTCAGCACCGTAAGCGCCGCCTTTAAAGAATTAAAAGCATCAGACTTAGAGAGACTTAATTTTCTCTTTGTCGATCTGGATCCTGAAAGAGATACGCTCGCCAAGCTTAAAGACTACACTGCTTTTTTTCATCCCAAAATAACCCCCATCTCTATTCCGCTAGAAGATCTTGATGCTTTTACCCGATTTTTTGGCATCGTTTTTATGAAAGTCCCTCTTAAGACTTCTAAGATGGGATACACCATTGATCATTCAACCGATATTTTGGTAATGGATTCTAAAGGTAAAATTATTTCACATATTGAACATGGAACGACTAAGATACTAATGGTGAATTTATTAAATAAACTACTAACGGAGAATAAATGAAAACTTTGTTAACCCTGGCACTTTTATCTTTTAGCACTCTAGCTTTTTCAAAATCAGCTATCGAAATAAAAAATCCAACCATCAGGTTGACCCCACCGGGGAGTACCACCACTGCCATGTTTGTAGAGTTAGTTAATAATTCTGATAAAGACCTCTCAGTCATCAGTGTAAAAGGTGACTTTGCCCAGGAATTTGAACTTCACAACATGGAAATGAATGAAGGAAAAATGAGCATGAGAAAAATCGATAGTATTTTACTTAAGAAAAAATCCACCACCACTCTAAAAAGTGGTGGGCTTCATATTATGATTTTCAATCTGTTGCGCCCACTGAAAGAAAACGAAGAAGTTGAAGTCGGATTGGTACTCGACAACAAAGAGACCATTAAGACTAAAGCGCTGGTGAAGGCCGTAACTGCTCACCACTAAGCGACTCTAAGTTTTTATAACCTTGAAGTTCCAGCATTACGTTTTTGACTGAATCAATCTTGGTAATTCTCGAAGCGATCTGTCCAACGGTGTAGATTTCTTTTTCGCCGGGAGCGAAACCGACATTGGCCAACAGACCATTACAAATACAAAAGCTTGTTTTGTTGTCGTCTTTGGCCGCACAATTTCCCTTATTAAGTAAATAACCCTTGTCACATTTTGGGGCACGGGTAAAAGAGAGAGCTTCCTGGTAGAAAGGACTGGCCTTTAAAACTCTAAACGGCATGCCACATGGAGAGCCGGGCTTATGGGCCAACTCAATATCTTCATCCGTGCAACTGACCAGCAATTTTTTATAATTTTCATTAGCACCACTTTCATAGGTCGCGAGGAATCTGGTTCCCATCTGCACTCCAGCACAGCCCATCGCCAGATAAGCTTTAATATCTTCATGAGAATAAACTCCGCCCGCGGCAATAACCGGGATCGCTAAATTCCACTTGGCGCAAACCTCTATCACTTCTTTGATTAAATTCTCTAAAGCATTTTTGGGATCCATCGCACTCTCAACATCTTTCCAACCAATGTGGCCTCCCGCTAAAGGACCTTCAACCACAAAAGCATCCGGCATCCGTCCAGATTTTTCCCATTTTTTAATGATAATCTCGGCGGCCCTGCCAGAAGAAACAATAGGAACTAGCGCCACTTCCTCAAAGCGTGGATGAGTCTTAGCAATATCCGGAAGCGCAAACGGGAGTCCGGCGCCACTGATGATTACATCAACTCCGCCATCCATCGAACCCAGAACAGAATTTTCATAACTATTGATTACCGCCACCATGATATTCATCCCGATGGCGCCATTGCCATTGGAAAGTTCTCGAGCGTCTAAAACATCTAAACGAGCAGCTTCACGATGCCCCACTTTCACTCCTTTGCGAGCTGAAAGAATTTTATCCAGACCGGCCGATGATAAGACTCCGAGGCCTCCCTCGCGTGCCACACTTCCGGCCAAGGTATAACTAGAAAGTCCAATCCCCATGCCACCTTGAATGATAGGAAGATCGATAGTTTTGTTTCTTATTGTTAGAGCGGGAAGTCCCGGAAGATTTAGAGTATTCATACAAATCCTGGCTAAAGTGCTGTTGTGAATTTGATGATAGTATTTTTAAAGGATAACAATTGTATTAGAATTGTAATAGTTCATTTCCTCACTCAAATTTGACAACAACTTGATGAATGGATTAAAAAAATAGCATTCGTATGGAATTAAAAAGTAAAACCACCGTCTATTCGTGTTCCGGTTGCTCAAATGTTGCCCAGCTGGCAAACAAAATAGCCGTGAAACTTGACCGCGAGCAGTTAGCAACCATGTCCTGCATTGCAGGTGTGGGTGGAGATGTGCTCCCGCTGCTCAAGCAGGCGAAAAAAGCAGAAAAGATTCTGGTACTTGATGGCTGTCAGCTCGCTTGTGCTTTTAATTGTCTCAAGCGCCATGAGATCTCAGTCGACAATCACCTGATCCTCACCGATTTTCAACTTGCAAAAAACATGCATAGTGATTTTAGCGAAGAGGAATTTTTGCTCAACTATGAATTGATCAAAAAGTTAGTCTGATCATTAAACACTTTTAATTTTTTGGGCCAATTCTTTTCGGGATAAGACTCTTTGATAAGCATTATTGAATCTTCGGATCTCATCTTTTGTTTCCGGCACTAATTTGGGAACTGTCATTTTTTTCCCCTCGGAATCTAAGCCCACAAAAGTCAGATAGGCCTTGGCAGTTGTCAGGCTTTCACCGGTAAAAGGATTTTCACTGATCACTCTGGTGCCGATGATCATCGAAGATGTACCGACGTAATTAATAGAGGCCTGAATCAGAACATGATAACCGACCTTAATCGGGTATAAAAAACTAACGTCATCCACATGAATGGTGACAACATTAGTTTGGCAATGCTTGGTGGCACACATCGCGGCGGCCAAATCAATCCAAGACATAACCACTCCGCCAAAAACAATATGATTGGGATTGATATGATTTTGCATCACGATCTCCCGCATTTCGATCATACTGTCTTTGGGATGCTTAAAAGATTCAACGGTCTCTATCATCGATAAAGCTCAATTACCGAACTTAAAGTGGGGTCAAGTGTTTGCTCAACATAACAATTTTCAGTTTCCCAAAAAACAATTTTATGAACGATCACCCCTTTACCCTTAAGTAATTTAGGGCAAACGTCCCACAGCAGATAGTGGGCAAGATTTTCAGCGGTAGGATTTTTATCCAGGATAAAAAGCGCCTTGAAGGAAGGCGCTTGGGAGAGAAGCTCTATCGTTTTTAAATCGTCTTTGAAAACGATCATGGTGTGATCCCAGTATTTATCAACCCAACTGCCAACTTCTGACTTCACAACAGAGAAATCAATAACTCTTCCGAGTGAGTCGAGGTCGGCAAGCGGTGTAACATGCACCCAAATAACACCATTGTGTCCATGAAGAGTGGCACATTTACTTTCATGATTCATCACCCGATGACCATAACAAAAATGTATTTTTCGTACTGCTGATTGCATGACTAGCTACAGACACCACAGCAAGAACCGGCCTCAGCTGCCATCATTTTTGGTTTGTAAGTCGAATAAAGAAAAACCTTTCCTTCGTAGCTAGATAAATCTTTTTCAATCACTTGTTTTACTTCATTCCAATCAAGTCCACCGACCCCAGTTCCAATTTTAGTGATGGCCAGAGAATTTACATGTTGAGCATCCAATTCACGAACCAGGTTTTTCAAAGCATGGTTAAGATTTTGAATGGTTGCTTTAGGAGGATGGCCACCTTCGTGATCCGCTTCTTCCTGGGTGAAAAGACTAAAAATAACAGGTGTGCCTGGTCCTTTCCATGCCCAAACATCGCCTGCCTTTGGCGATTCTGTTTTACAAAAATGTCTAAAATCTTTATACATTGCCGGCCATTGCTCTTTTAATTGAGCTGCCATTCCATGTTTAAAATCATCATTGATTGCAGTCCCGTGAGCAACAGCATCCGCTTTTGTAAAAAAAATATCACCTTCAACTTCCTTAATCATACATTCCTCACTTAATAAGTTTTTAATTATTCTAAACTCAGTCTGTTCATAAGAACATGACCTATATTAGTTAACGCCGATCTTTAATTATTTGAAATCAGACCAATACACCGGGGAATAAAAACATAACCCCAAATAAGCGTTCCAATGATCCAGATGGCCGACGCCCATTTCAATAAAAGGCCATAATCAAAATAGGGTGCGGCCACTCTCAGCAGGGCGGATAAACTCAGCAAGAGCACCACCAAAATGGGAGTGATCGATTTCTTTTCAAAAATCATATTGAATCTCCCATGGGAAATAATCACTCGACTGGCAACCGTAAAAGTCATCATCCCAAAACCACTAATATAAGTTAGGTGAATCCAATGAGTGGCATAAGCTGGCATTAAAGTTTTTAAAATAATTCCCAGCAAAACCATATAGGCGGCCCCCCACATTCCGTAGGCCAAGCGGCCGGTAGGACGGGTGAAGGAAAAAATTTTCCAATAGCGAATAGCGAGAAATAAACAGGCCGAACTCTTAAGCAGACCAAAAATCAAAACATCGCCAATGGCTTCCCCAATTAAAGAAACAAAAATGATGAGCCCTGTAATTCCAAATTCAATATATTCTTTTTTCGGTCCCCCATTCATTTTAGGCATCACACCTCTCAAGGCAGGCACCAGCCGGGAGCCGACTCCTAAAACCAAAAAGGTAATCACGCCATTAAAATATAAATTGTGGCCAATCGTTTCTAACCAACCTGTTCCCAATAAAAAAGATCCCACAATCCCGGAGAGCATTCCAAGAAATATCAAGACAAAAAAAGAAGGTGGAAATGCTTTTTTAAAATGAACCCTGACGGCCGCAAAATAAATAAGCAGCAGATAACTTAAGAGTTCAATAAAATAAAAGGCTTGATTCCATTCCAGAATATTTAAAATCACACTGACAATAATCAGGGCCAACATGCCATTGACTTCAAATTTTCTGGCGGCAAATGACCCCGTCATGCTGGGAATGGCGGTCATCAAAAATCCGGAGATGAATGAAAATAAAAAGGCGCCAATCATTGCCTGGGAATGAAAAACGACGGGATAATGTTCACTGCCAGAAAAAAACCAAATGCCTCCTCCGATTAAGGCAAACAAAGTCCCCACTGGAAAAAATGTTTTATAGGGGTCACTTACAAAATTATTAGCTTTCGTATCCATGGGAAATTTCCTTAAGCCTGCAAGGCTCGGATGAACAAAATATTATTTTCTAAATGGATATGCTCCATCAACTCCAGCTCTAATTGATCAAGACCTTTATAAAGTGCTCGCCAAGTGCCACAGGCCCCTTCTGGCGCATTAAATTCAAAGGCCAGGGTTCTGAGCGCTTTTAAACTCTCCCCGTGCCAATTGTGTTCTTCCTGCATGACTTTAATAGGCATATAAGCATGTTGACCTTGACCATTTTTGATCAAGGGAAAAAGAATTTGCTCTTCCTTCATCATATGATCAAACAACTCATCTTGAATTTCTTGAAGTTTTGCCGCCAATCCTTTTGGACAAACCGAATGCTCAGCGTGAACCTTCTCAACTTTATTAGCGAGAAAGACCAGTTCCGGAAGCATGGCCCGCAAGCGGTCGTGATAAAACTTTACGATATGATCGACCATCTCTGCCAAAGGTTTATTCGCCCATCGTGAATGATCATCGGCCGAAACTTCCAGCGCTTCTAGTTCAGATAAAATTTCACTCGCATTTAAATTTAAACTTTTGCAGGCTTCGTCCAGGCTCAACTTTCCGCCGCAACAAAAATCCAAATGATGCTTTCTTAAAACCTGTGTGGCCCCTGGAACCTCTAGCGCCAATTGCCCTAACGACATACTTGATTTCATGCTCATATTTTTCCCCTTTCGTTTGTTATTAATATTTGTAATACAAGCTCAATGCCAAAAAACCATCTTGTAAAATCATAAACTTAGCCATTAATGTTGTTAATTTCACACCATTAAAAGTTGTCATGATGACAACAGTGTTATAAAATAGACAACATGAATGAATTAGATATTTTGACTTCGATCGCCCTAGGCCTCAACTCTTCACTTAGTTCCAAGGATCGCTACGCACGGCTGCTGAGCGAGCTAAGAAAGATTATTCCCTTCGATGCCGCCTGTTTATTCGAGGCCACCGCCGATGGACTACACCCCATCGCTTCCATTGGATTAAATTCGGAATCCTTCTCCATCACCTACGCCCTCAAGGAACATCCCAAACTAGAAATTATTTCTAACTCCCTCTTCCCGGTTATATTTCCGATTGATAGCAAACTGCCGGACCCCTTTGATGGCATGCTGGCCAGTGATAGTGCTGCCCTTAAAGATGTTCATGCCTGCCTGGGATGTCCTTTGATTGTGGAAGACACTTTAATTGGAGTGCTAACGGCAGACTCCTTAAGCACCACTGCTTTTGATAAGATCGACAAATTTATGCTTCGGGCGGTTTCGGCACTGACTGCCGCGACACTTAGAACATCAAAATTAATAGAGGTACTCGAAAAAAAAACAGAGCAAAATAATCTTGTCACTCGCGAACTACTCAAAGCTTCTTTTCAAAGAGGCGGTGGTGAAATAATTGGGACCAGTCCTCCCATTGAAAAACTCAGAAGAGAAATCGAACTAGTGGCACGCTCTGATTTCTCGGTGCTGATCACCGGACCAACCGGAAGCGGCAAAGAATTAGTGGCGCGCTCTATTCATCAACAATCCAATCGCAAAGATTTTCCTCTGATCTATGTCAACTGTGCGGCCCTGCCGGAAAGCATTGCGGAAAGTGAATTATTTGGGCACATCAAAGGCTCTTTTACCGGTGCCATCAGTGACCGTGCCGGAAAATTTGAAGTGGCCAACGGTGGAACTCTTTTCCTCGATGAAATTGGCGAACTCCCTCTTAGCATTCAACCCAAACTTCTAAGGGTTCTGCAAGAAGGAGAAATACAACGAGTAGGTTCAGATAAAACCAAAGTGGTAGATACCAGAATTTTGACCGCCACCAATCGCAATCTGGAAAAAGAAGTGGAAGAAGGAAGATTTAGGGCCGATTTATATCACCGCTTAAATGTTTTTCCGGTAGTGGTTCCCGCTTTAAATAAACACCGCGAAGATATTCCCTTACTGCTCGGCTATTTTTCCGACATGATCAGAAAAAAAATGGGCGTCGGCCCTATTCGATTTAGTGAAGCGGCCAGAAGCGCATTTTGTGAATACAGCTGGCCCGGCAACGTACGGGAACTTAAAAATGCTCTCTCCCGAATCATCTTAAAATCATCTGCCAAAGCTTCTTACAATGAAGCCATAATTATTACGGCGGAATTTATCGGTGGCGAATTTAAAACGAGCGAAGAAGCGCCCCTAGAATTAATCGCCAACACTGTCTCCAGCTTGCCCCTTTCGGAGTCTCTTCATTTAAAAGAGGCTACCGAAGAATTCCAGCGTCAATTAATCGAGAGGGCCATCAAAGAGCAAGATGGCAATTGGTCCAAGGCCGCCCAGAGACTAGGCCTTCACCGAAGCAATCTTCATCATCTGGCGCAACGATTGGGCCTGCGTGATTAAATCTGGCCTAGCCATAAATGACCTTTGATAAATCTTCGATAGCTTGGTTTAATTCATGCGCCTGTTGCTTGAGTAACTGTCCAGACTTGGCGGTTTCCACCGATGAAACTGAATTGGAATGAGTTGCGTGATCCAACTCGTTCATCGCTAACGAAATCTGACTCATCCCCTGTGACTGTTCATTACTGGCCACCGCGATTTCAATTACCAACTTATTTACTTCTTGAACTTTTTCAACAATTTCGTTTAAGGAATGACCACATCTGTCTGCCGCTTTTGAGCCGAGCTCAACTTTTTGCCTACTTTGGTCAAGCACCAATCCAATTTCCCTTTTGGTATTTTCGATGGTTTTATCAACCAGGATTAAACTTTTATCCAGCACCTCGGAAATTTCTTTAGCGGCATTCCCACTCATCGCTGCGAGTTTTCCAACTTCTTCCGCCACTACCGCAAATCCTTTCCCATGATCTCCGGCCCTTGCAGCTTCAACTGAAGCATTAAAGGACAACAGTTTGGTTTGAAAAACAATATCGTTGATAATTCTGGTTTTGTTGCCAATTTCGGAAATGATTTTTGAAATATCTTCCAACTCTCCATTGCTTACTGAAATTCGTTCTTTAATTTTTTCATTGGTTTCGGCAATTTCATTGATGGAATTATTTAATTCCACCACCGTTGCCTGGCCATGATGAACAGATTCGAAACTATCTTTTGAAACATTTTGGGAGACTTTTGCGTTTTCTGCCGTTTTGGTAATCATCTGGGTGATTTCTTCGAATGAAGTGACCGCTTCTTGTAGTGCCGCCGCTTGCTGGGTGGAGTTCTGAGAAAGTTGCTCAGAAGAAGCCGATACTTTTTCGGAAGAATCGTTTACTTCTCTGGATGATCCATTTAATTTTTCCATTAAATTTTGGATGGGCTTAGTAATCGATCTTATAAAATAAATACTCAAGACAACTACCGAGATAAGTAAAGCGCCATTCAAAAAAATGATCAGCATTAGATTGCTGGCGATATCCTCTTTCTTTTTAAGAATCAAACCGCTAACAAATTCTTGTTCTGAAAAAATAATTTTTCCAAGATTATCAATAGCGGAAGTAATCGAATCAAAAAATTCTTTTGAATTTCGATTAAAGCCTCCTTTCGATGCATTCTCTAAAACGGTACTGATTGTTGCCTGAGATTTTACCCATTCTGGCGTTTCTTTAAATTGCGCCAATGCTACTTTGGTTTCCTCTGTAATGATCAGAGTCGGAGAACTTAAATTTTCATTGAGTCCCGCCAGTAAAGAAGAAATACTCCCTACTTGCTGGGTACTTAACTCCTTATCGGCATTTAATACGTTGGTGATATTGGCCCTTAGTTTTCCGGCATTTTCTTTGGCCATATCAAGCATCGTGACACTTAATAATTTTTTTTCATTCCCAAAAGCATTTGCATTATGGGCCACAAAAATCTCACTTAAAATGAGTTGTTGAATGGTTTTTCCAAAAAACTGAGTTGCCTCCGCCGGTGCACCATTGCTATCAACAATCCGTCTGGCCTCCGCCAGGTTTTTGGCGGTCTCGTTAGCAAACGAGTTGAGGTTTTGGGTGATTTCAGTTTTTGGAATGGACTCCATATAGAGAGAGGAGCCCTTCACGGAGTTACTTCTTTGTTCCGACAAATCCGCTTGGGAAGCTTTTCCCCCGAGAAATAAGGCGGATTTTCCTCGCTCTCTTTGTATTTCATGAATCAGTTTGGAAGTGGCATTTGAATATTTCACATACTCTACCGCCTTAGTGGCGTTCTGATAGTCCTCATAATCCCGGGAAATAAAACTGGAGATTAAAATAACTAACCCCACGCTGGGCAAAGTAACCAAAATAAATATCTTATTTTTCAGACTTAATTTCATCATATTCCTTGGGACCTGAAGTCGGTTTAACAAAAATTAATATATTCTTGATATACTCTTCGTGCCTTTTGGGAAAAATGTGACATAAATCACAATAATAAAGTTCAGCCCAGGGGGTTGATTTTTGGGCCCGACTTAGCCGCTTCAGTTGCCTGAGCACAATATAAGATTAACGGACTATTCTTATTATGGGACAAGTCGCTTCCTTGAAGATATCAAAAGTCCGGCTTCCCATCAACAATTCCCCCAAGGGAGAAGTCTGATGACTGGTTAATATAATCATGTCCGCTTCATTCTCCCGGGCCGAAGCAATAACTTCTTTGGCCACATTTCCATGACGGAGTTCTATTTTCAAATTGGTCACTTCGAGTTTTTTAAATCTCTCCGTTTCGCGCTCTAAGATAACCTGTCCTTCTTTTATCCAAGCTTCTCTAATTTGCTGCCAGCCCGAAGAATCAGTCGCCAGACTTCCCGCCCCCTGCCATTTTTCTTCCACGTAGAGCAACGTTAATTGGGCCCCAGACATTTTACAAATTTTAGAAGCAACCTCTGCTCCCTTTTCTGCTAATTGCGAATTGCCAACCGGATAAATAATATTTTTATAAACAGAAACTGCCGCCAGATTATCTGCCACTTGATCCAACCCGACGACGTTCGAAATGATGATACTTTCATTAATTTTGACTCTGGCCAGACCACCTTTATCCACCCACGTTTTGGTCCATTTCCTTTGGGCCAGATAGAGAATCAGAAAAGCGAAAACGGCGAGAGCACAAAAGAGAGAGAAACCATAAAAATAAGTTCCGGTGTATTGCTTAGAAATCCCCATGGCATTGGGAATAATCCCTCCGCCTAGCGCTCCAATTTCTCCGATCATACTTCCTGCAATCGCCGTTGTTTTCGGCCAGCGCAATGGCACTAATTGAAAGACTGCTCCATTTCCCGCCCCAAGCGCGGCAAAACAAAGCATGAAACCAATCGTGGCCCAAAGAACAGAAGTTTGAAGACCGGTAAAGAGCAAGGTGGCAATGACGATTCCAAAAACATATCCCAGGGTTGTGATCCCACCTTTGCGATCTGAAACATATCCTCCCACCACACGCAGACCACTCCCCATCAGGGCGGCAAGCATGGTGAGCTGACCTGCTTCAATTTTACTGACCCCAAACTGATCATAAAAATAAGTTGGCAGGAAGCTTGATAAACCAATGAATCCACCAAAAGTAATAATGTAAACGAAATTAAAAACCCAACCATCTTTTTCAAAAAGACAGCTGATATGCTCTTTCAATGTCTGATGTTCTCGATCAGGTGGCTCTTTAGCAAAGACGGCCATCACGATAAAAGGAATGATCATCGTAACGGCGGCAAATCCATAAACATTTTGCCAGCCATATCTTGCCGCTAAAGGTGGAGCAAAAAGAACGGCCAGCGCAGTTCCGCTATTTCCCGCTCCTGCAATCCCCATGGCCAGACCTTTATACTTGGCCGGAAACCATCCCGAGCCAAGCGAGAGCGCCACTCCAAAACTTGCTCCGGCAATCCCCAAAAGAATTCCCATTCGTAGGACGTCATTATAACTATCAACAAACATATAACCATAGATCATCGCGATAACGATTAATCCCATCTCAACTAAAGCCGCATTTTTGCGCCCGATGTACTGGGCAAGAACCCCTAAAGGAAAGCGCATGACCGCCCCGGCTAAAATGGGCACCGAGATCATAAAGCCTTTTTGGGCGGGACTTAAGTTAAAGGCTTCGCTGATAAAAGGCGCCATGGCTCCGTTTAAAACCCAAACCGCAAAACAAAAATCAAAATACAAAAATGAGGCAAATAATGTTGGGGCGTGCCCCGATTTTAAGAAATTTTTAAATTCAGACATAAAAACTCCGTCGCTAATATATATCTTTTCTTCTAATGTTCTTTTGCTAAGATTCCCTCAATGAATAAAGAAATTTCAAATAAAATAGCTATCTGCATTGCTGATCACGATGGAAAAATTCTTTCCCAAAATGAAGCTTGCACTTCATTGTGTCCAATTCCAGAAGGCACCATCTGCAAATTTCTTTCTATCAGTTCAACTCAATCTTCAGACAATGAAGGAATGGTTTTTCGCAAATGCCATACGGTGGGAGATATGCCAGTCGATGTTGTCACGATTAACGATGGAACAACTTTAACCACTTTGTTCTATCCACTCTCCGACCATATTCATAAACAGATTTCACTACTCAAAGAATATGGACTTTCCAAAAGAGAACTTGAGGTCGCCTACCTGATGCTCAATGGCCGATCAAATGATAGTATCGCCAAAGAGCTTTTTATCAGCAAGCCAACTCTCAAAACTCATATCAACAGCATCTACAAAAAAATCCCTCAAAACAAAATTCATATTTTAAAGACCCGCTAAATTAACACTTCACTTCGCTATTTTTTCGATCATAAAAATACCAATTCAAAAATAAACAAAACACGTAAAAGACAGTGAAGCCATACAAAGCATACTCAGGTGTTTTATTCGCGATCTGCTCTCCAAACATTTTTGGAATGATAAATGAGCCATAAGCTCCAATGGCACCAGACCATCCAAGAACCGGTCCTGCTTTTTCCTTAGAAAAGATATAAGGGATACTTCTAAAAGTAGAACCATTACCGATCCCCGATCCTATAAACAGCAGCATAAACATTAGGAAAAATGGCATCCAGTAAACTTCTGGTTGTGGAGCTTCCCGGGCCTGAATAATAAAATAGGCCACTCCCAGCGCACCGGCGATTTGAATATAAGTTGACCAGGCAGTCACTTTTGATCCACTTCCCACTTTATCTGAAATCCATCCACCGATTGGACGAATAACGGCTCCCAGGAATGGTCCAAGCCATGCCCAGGCCATTGGGTTTGGTGCCAGTGGATTTTTTGATCCATCTGGTAGATAGCCGAAAACATCTTGAATTAATTTTGGAAAACTTGCTGCATACCCGATGAAAGAACCAAAAGTCATGACGTAAATAATAGTCATGACCCAATTGTGTTTATCACCCAGGATTTCAAATTGTTTATTTAATTTTTCTTTTAAACTTCCCGGAGAAAGAGTTTTCATCAGCAACAATGTAACTAGTACAGAGACAATCAAAACCACAAAAGTATTAAGTTTCAACCCCACTAGCAAATAGGCCCCTAAAAAAGAACCTGCTAGTCCAAAAGTAATCAGATAGAAGGTATTAAAAATACCGCCCAGATCACTTTTAAGTCCAGGTGAATATTGTCTGATATTATTCATTCCAAACCAAACGGCGATCGTCGCGAGTGCCACCAGTGGAACCCAGACAAATCCAGAATTTTGAATATAAAGACTTTTTCCCATTTCATTGACGTAAGGAGCTCCGGCGAAGGCCCCGAACAATCCAATCCCCATTACCCATGGTAATAAAAATTGCATGGCACTTACTCCTAAATTACCAAGACCAGCGTTTACCCCCAGAGCTGTTCCTTGCAGACGTTTAGGAAAAAAACCAGTGATGTTTGACATTGAAGATGAAAAATTTCCACCTCCAAAACCTGAAAGAGTAGCGAGGATGGCAAAGACAAAATAAGAAGTGTCTTTACTTTGAAGAGCAATCCCGGTGCCAAGCGCTGGGGCCAGTAATAAAAAGGTTGTGACAAATATTACATTTCGCCCACCACTGATCCCCACTAAAAAAGAATTGGGGATACGTAGAGTTGCTCCGGCCAAACCAGCAATCGCCGGCAGGGTGTAAAGCAAGGCCTTCACCTTGGCGGGATCACTCTCGCCAAAATTAAAACCAAGATCTTGCATTTTAACAATAATAATTGACCACATCATCCAGGTTGAAAAGGCCAAGAAAAGTGCAGGCACAGAACACCACAAATTGCGGTAAGCGATGGCGCTTCCCAGCTTTTCCCAAAAGCTCTGGTTTTCGACATCCCATTCTTCTAAAGTTTTGCCCGACATTGACATTTCTCCTAGTTACTTAGCAGAGGTGGTATTACTCACTTTATTAATGCTTTCATTCTAGTAAAAAATCGGGAGATAAATATGATGTAACTCATGTTACGTATTTTTCAACCCTCGGGTTGAACCTCTAAGCAACCGATAGGAGGCCCTGGCTTAGCTTTTTTGATTGGGAGAAAAATTGAGAATTCCATCAATCAGCGAGAACACGTTTTCATGACCTATGTCATGAAGTGCTCTGACCACTTGATGACTGCGATAACCCTTTTGACAAATAAGAAGATATTTTTTGTCACGATCGAGTTTAGTGATATTAAAATCAGACAGCGGCATATGAATCAGACCTGCATGCTCGATGGCGAACGTCTCTACTTCTTCTTTGCTTCGAAGGTCAATCCACACCAGATCTTCAGCTACCAACTCTAGGCTTAGCTTAAAATCTTTGGACGTCACTCGAGGCTTAATCTTCGCCTCATTCGAACATAAGGGGCAGGTTCCATTTTTTTTCCATCGCCGTTTTTCATAGTCCTGGGTGATCAGATCGACAAAGAGCCCTTCGCCATTTTGAAGAGACTCTTTGCCTAAGATTAATTTAGAAACTTCCATTGCCTGCAAAGAACCAAGCACCCCAGCGGTGGCCCCGATAATTCCAACATCTGCACAGGTGCCAATGCAGCCATCTTCAGGCTCTTTCGTCCATAGACAGCGCAAACAGGGAGCATTCCTGGATTGATCGCAGTCGCTAAAATCAAAAACATGAAGATTACCTTCATACTGATAAATACTGGCCTGGACTAATTTTTTATTTTGGTAAAAACATGCATCGTGAACTAAAAACTTAGTCTCAAAATTGTCAGTGCAATCGACAATGATCTCATAATTTTTAAAAAGCTCAGCGACATTCTGCTGATTTAATTTTGCGCCAAAGGCACGAACTTCGATATAGGGATTTTGCTCCCTGATCTTTTTAGCCGCGACCTCTGCCTTATTCTCTCCAACGTCCTGGGGAGTATAAAGAATCTGGCGATGAAGATTGCTGATATCCACACGATCATTGTCCACAATTCCAATCTGTCCTACTCCCATCGCCGCCAGGTAGAGCAGCACCGGGCATCCGAGACCTCCGGCACCGATCACTAAAACCCTAGAGTGATTGAGCAATTCTTGCCCTTCTTCCCCAATAAGTTTCAGCTGACGAGAATAGAACTTGGAGCGATTATTGGGCATTTATCCTTCCACTTCGCTTTTCTCGACATGATGAAAATGTTGATGTTCTGAATGCGGAATCCCTTTTTGAGAGCAGGCCAGACATTTCACCCAATCGCTTTCGCCATCGACATAGAATTCTTTTTTCCAGATCGGGACTCTCGATTTCAATTGATCAATAATATATTGACAGGCCAAAAAAGCAGCTTCCCGATGCGCAGAGCTCACTCCAACCCATATGGCCGTTTCTTCAATTTGCAAATCACCGACTCGATGAATAGCGAGTGCTTCGATGATTTTAAATTTTTCACGGGCCTCAGTTAAAATTTTATTCCCTTCGGAAATGGCCATTTCATCAAAAGCTTCGTAATTCAAATGACTCACTTTGCGGTGGTGATTATGATTACGAACTCTTCCTTCAAAACAAACAACGCCACCAGCTTCCGGGCGATAAAGTTCATTTTGCGCGTCTAAATAGTCTAAGGGTGCGGTGACAATTTTAAACATCCTATCCTCCTGCCACTGGTGGAATAAAAGTCACCACGTCGCCAGCGACCAGCGCGGTGTCGAAGTTTTGATACTCACCATTGATGGCCACTTTTACTTCCTCCACCGTTAAGGGAAACTGATACTTTTCCTGGAGGGCAAGATAGAGATCAAAAGCATTGTTAAACACTTCGGTGATCTCCTCCTCATTTTTTTGCGCCTTCTCACGAAGGGAGGCAAAATATTTTACTTTTATGGTCATATGTTTATTCCTTTTTTTGTTTTGTACTTAATTCTGCACTTATTGCTAAAAAATCTTCCGGGCTATTGGCGTTGCTTAAATTTTTCGCCAGTGCATCTTCCCCTTTAAAATTAATAATTTTAACCTGCGAGTTATAGAGCACTTTCTGAGGACAAGTTTTGCCTTCAGCTAAAAAATAAAACATACGATGATAGCTTTTGGGTTCGTAGACCGCGGCCAGGGGCTCAAAACGTTTTTCATCCAGATGGTAAAAAGCGGTTGCGGTCTGAATTGGGTCTCTCGCCTCCAAGAGCTTTTTTACCACCTCATCATTAAGCATCGGCAGGTCACAGGCAAACACCACCCAGGCGGCCTTGCGATGCAGGCTCATGGCCGACAGGATACCGCCCAGCGGCCCACAGTCGAGAAAACGATCGTGAATTTGGGGCAACTTTTTTAAATGGGGCTGATCAGCTTGCTCTTTTCGACAAGAGACAAAAACCTCAGTGCAATACTCTTTTAAGAGATTATAGGTATGCTCAACCTGAGAAACGCCGTGATAGCTGATCGCACCCTTGTCGCGCTTCATGCGCGAACTCATGCCACCGGTGAGCACCAGTCCATAAACGGGAGTGGCACTCGCACTAAGTGCTGCTTGGCCCCGGATAAAATGGGCAATTCCCAAAACATCATCGCGAAGAAAAGAAGGAAGATTATATTTGTGGCAATGCTCTAGAGCTTGAGCGGTACCGACAAAGGCAATCGGCGCCTCCACTCTTCCGGCATCAATTTCTTGCAGAATTTTAAGCTCTTGATCCAAGACGATAATCTTTGGTAGCTTGGAATTCTTATGGCCTTCGATCAGCACCAGATCGCTATCTAAAAAAATATTTTTTTCTTGGTTAAAACAGCTGCGAGTAGAAATGATGGCCTCATGATCAGCATCGTTGATCATCACGATTTCCGCCCCCGCCTCTTTCATCACAAAAGTATCCTTGCCTTCTTTGTCCATCTGGAAGCCATGGGCATCGTGCTTGATATACCCGATTCTAAATTCTTTTAATTCTGGAATAAGTTTACTAATCAAGGTGGTTTTTCCCGACCCCGAAAAACCTGAAAAACAAAAGATCAGAGGATGAAAGCTGGAATCAATTTTTATCATAATCAGATTTCCCGCCAGTTTTTTTCACTAAGCGAACATTGGTTATTTCTAATTCATGAGTCCATGACTTGCACATATCATATAAAGTGAGAGCGGCCACTTGAACCCCGGTGATCGCTTCCATTTCAATTCCCGTTTTGCCTGTCGTTTTAACCGCAACGGTGATCTCAATGGTGGTGGGAGAAATAAAACCAATCTCAATTTTACAACTTTCAATCGGAATAGGATGACAAAAGGGAATGAGGTCTGCCGTTTTTTTGACTGCCATGGTAGCTGCCACGATCGCCGTGGAAAAGACCGGTCCTTTTTTGGAATTCAAGTCCTGGCCATCAAAATTTTCATACAGTGAAGCCGGAACATTTAGGCATCCCTTGGCGATCGCGGTTCGAACCGTTTCTTTTTTGTCGGCCACATCGACCATATTTGGAAAATTTTTTTCATCAACATGAGTAAACATTTTTTATCCTCCCATCAAATACATTGGCCGGTCGATCGATTCAATACGATCCATCGGTTTAGAGTTGGCAACTTTAGTCAGTATCTCGGGATAATCTTGAGCCAGCACTCCGCGAAGTGAATGTCCCTCTTCTCTCATCAAGCATCCTCTTAAAATTCCTTTTGGATCGAGCCTTAAGCGTGAACAGTTCTGGCAAAAAGGCATTGATTCAGAAGCGATAAAACCAATCTGTGCCCCGTTGGTCAGGGAATAACGAAAGGAAGTTGAATCTTTATCGACCTTTTGGATTTGCCAGCTGGCATCCATCTTCATGGCCTTCATCATTTCACGGGCAGTAAGAAAATTTTGATCAAAACGATTTTTCATCACGCCGATTTTCATTAATTCCAGAAATCGAACTTCTATTTTTTCTCTGGCCGAAAAATCGATAAAACTTTCGAATTCGTCGTCATTTACACCTTTCATCATGACACAATTGATTTTCACCTGAAAACCCAAGTCGCGGGCGGCAAGTGTGGCACGAAGAACTTTATCCAGGGAATTATTGCGAGTGATAGCAAAAAAGCGCTCTGGATTTAAGCTATCAATACTTATATTGATACTGCTGCAGGCAGTGCTCTTGAGTTCAGGCAGATATTTTTCTAAGGAGAAGGCGTTAGTGGTTAGCGCCAGTTTTTTTAAAGGGATATTAGACAGACCTTGCATGATTTGGATGAAATCGTGTCGCAAAGTAGGCTCTCCGCCCGTGACTCTCACCTCTTCCACCCCATATGTTTGTAGCGCCGTGACCATTTCAATAAACTCTTCTGCTTTTAAAAGTTCATTTTGATGATAAAAATGAGCGTCCTCTGGCATGCAATAAGTGCAACGAAAATTACAGGCATCTATCAAAGAAAGACGAAGTTTCTTTAAATGTCTTCCATGGGAATCAGTTAACCATCTGGCACTCACAATTTTCTCCAGGAAAAAAAATTCACAATCTTAGATTCGGTGAATGGATTGTACTGAGGATCAAGCTCGACAAAGCCATCACTATCCTTCAAGGTCAAATAATCGCCGGAACCATTGCCCTGAATCGGTAAGGCCATTAATTTGCCCTGAACATTTTTAAGTTTTACAGGTTGAAAAAAAACGCGATCACCTTTGACTTGCACCCCGACCTCGAGAATTACTTCTTTGCTCACATTCAATTCGCAGGCAACTTCAATAAAATAACGGCGTAAACACACCAGACAAGAAACGGGATTTCCCGGAAGGGCAAAAATATGTTTTTCATCTTTTTTGCCAAACCATAAAGGTTTCCCCGGTCTTTGCGAAACTTTATGAAACAATTGTTCTACCCCTAAATCACTGAGGGTCTGGGGAATAAAATCAAATTTTCCTTCTGAAACGCCGCCTGACAATATCAAAACATCAACTTCTTCCAGCAAACTTTTTAATTTATGGAAGATGGTTTGAGGTTCATCGGGAAGATGAACCAACTCGATGGAACTAAATCCAAAGGAGCGAAGCATGGCATCCAAGGCGTAAAGATTTGATCTTCTAATTTGATGATCGAGCGGCATTTGCTCCACATCGACCAACTCATCCCCGGTGCTGACAATTGCAATTTTAGGTTGACGAACAACCTGCACCCGCGACTTTCCGGCGCTGGCCAGAATGCCAATCATAGGGGCATGGATCGGAGCATTTTTAGTGACAATCACTTCATTTTTTTTGAAATCACTTCCCTTAAAATGAACATTGGCAATAAGCGCTGGAACTGATGCATCGACGAGGGCCATGCCATTTTCAATTTTTAAATCTTCATAGCGGATAACGCTGTCACAACCTTCTGGCAACGGAGCTCCGGTCATAACCTCAATTGCGTTTTCGGGATTATGCAATTTCTTCTGCGGCTCTCCGGCACGGGCCATGGATTCTATTTTAAATGTTTTTTGATTTTCAAGATTTTTTGCCACGATGGCAATTCCATCCATCGCCACACGATTAAAAGGAGGCCCATCACGGTCGGCTAAAATGTCCTCGGCCAGAACTCTCCCTAAAGACTCCCCTAAAGAAACTTCTTCGGTTCTTACTGTTTGAAATTCGCCGGCCACTAATTGCCAAGCGCGATCAACTGAAATCATATAACACCCTCTTCAAAGCGGAAGACAATCTCGTTTCCAATATTGCCGTGTCGTCTCTTGTCCATAACCTATTAGGCCTTAGGAGTCCGAGATAAGGATTTTTTTTATACTCTTTATGCTCTTTATACTCTTTAATACTTTAGGAATCAGACATTATTTCAATACTCTCATCATTAAGTTCAGCACGAAGAACTTTTTTGATAAAATCGAGAGTCGAAGTTAATGACATTCCACAGGTCCCACAATTTCCTAAAAAATTGATAACTACGATATTTTCCATCAAGTGAACACACTCTACATCACCACCGTCTTTTTGTAACTGCGGACTGACATGAACCTCAAGAATATTGGTGACTACCTGATATTGGTAATCCTTAGACCAAGACTTATAAGGACCGATCTTCTCTGCGTCAAAAAAGAAAACACTTTTACTTTCGTAATCCGAAAGCTGGGGCGATTTTTTTACTTTATTTGTTACCACGCCAGTCACTTTGAAAATTTTGGACTGGAGATAAGGGACTAATTGGAAATAGCGATAAAAACTCGCCCCTGCGTTAGGCAGGGATTCTTTATCATTGCGATCACGCAAATAAGACTCAACTTCTCGCATGGTAAAGGCCGAAAGACCTTGAGCATTGCGCTTATGACAAAGCTCGACGATGGCATCAATCACTCCGAGCGCCGGGCCCTCAACGTTAGTCATATACTTCATACTCTTGATGGGATGATGATTTCGATCATCACCAAAAATTCCAAACATTTCAATTTTGCCGTTGCTATTGGCGAATTCATACTCACAATGAAATGAATTTTTATCCCCTTCAATTTCTTTTTTAACTTCCTCCGACACCTTATGTTTTGGTGCCAGGGCCAGTTCTTGCAGCTTTAATGAATGTTCTGACAAATTATTGTTCAAGTGATAACCCCTCAAGTAAATATGGATCTTGTAGTGGCACTAGACTGGCCTTTTTTAAGGCATTAAAGAAAACCATTCCAAAAAATCCGACATAACCAATTGCCAATCCCAGCTCTGGCCAGCCGATTTCGGGATTGACGACTCCCAAGTGTTCATAGACCTTAGGCGCCACCAAAATAAAAATATTTAACCACTGGCCAACTAAAACCAGCAGCGCCACTCGCCATAGTACCCAAGTTCCGCGTTTCACCTGACGTGGCATTAAAACCACAAAAGGTATTACCCAATTGATGATAATACTCAACCAAAATAACCAATCCCAACCGTAGTGTTCACGTAAAACATAGTACTCTGCTTCTTCGGCAATATTAGCGTACCAAATCAAAAGGTACTGACAAAACCAGATATAGGCAAAAAAGGTGGTGAAGCCTTTAAGCAGTTTGGCCAGATCGTGATACTGATTTTCACCAAAGGTATCTTTTAAATAACCATTATCTTGCAGGGCAATCACGGCGATCGAAACGAAGGCCACCCCGATAACAAACATCGAAGAGAAACAATAAATACCAAAAACCGTACTATACCAATGCGGCTCAAGTGTCATGATCCAATCGAAACTTGCCAGGCAATAAGTTAAGCCAAAAACCACAAGAAAGATTGCTCCGTACTTGACCAAGTCTTGGGTAATTTTCAGAGGATTGCTGGAAAAATCCTGCTGACGGGATTTTGCCACAAAAAGTTTAGTGAAAAAAATCCACAAAACAAAATACAGCAGGGTGCGAATGGAGAAAAATGGCACATTTAAAAAGGCCATTTTTTGCTTAAGAATTGGGTCCTTTAAAACGGTTTCAGTATGAGTCCAAATATAAAGGTCATGGCCACCAAAAAAGATCAAAAGGGCCATCAACACTAAACCATAGGGTAAAAAAGCGGTCATCGCTTCAAGGATGCGCTTATAAGGAGAACCAAAACTTGAATTGGTTACCGCCACCAGTGCCAGGAAAAATCCCCCGAACAAACTGAGCGAAACAAAGTAAAAATTATCAACCAATAAGTTAATCCACGTTCTGGTGGGTGAAAGATAAAAACTAAAGATTAAGCTAACAATCCCAATCGCCAGCATGATCTTAAACCATCGATCAAATTTTTCAATGCCTGTAAATTTTGTATTCTGAATATGCACTGCGCTCTCCTCAATTACTTAGATTGCAATTCTTTTATATATTGGGCCACGTACCAACGATCCCGCTCTAGCACTTGCGAGCCGTGAGAAGGCATCCCCATAAAGCCCACTGTAATAACATGAAAAATTCTTCCCTTTGAATACTCGCGCAACGCTCTTGACTTGAGCGCTGGCGGAGCTGGAAACTTTTTCAAAACAACCGGCCCATCACCTTCCCCTGTTTCACCGTGACAGATGACACAAAACTGGGAGTAAACTTCCTTTCCCCGGGCCTTGCTGGCGGTGGTCTCAGGATAGGGATCGACCAATTCGACGGCTGCTCTATCGGCCTCCGTTTCACTGTTACCATAACGATAAGGCATCTTTCCTCTGGGAATAGTTCCTTCCACCGGCAACATCATCGATCGACCGTCAGGCGTTATCTCACTTTCAGAATAAGCTTCATTCGCTACTGAAAAAACCATGTCCGGCATATAAACTGTTCCGCGATCCTCAGGAGATTTGGAACATGAGCTCATCAAGCATAAAGCTCCCAAAAGAGTTATTATATTTTTCATAGGACAACTCCTTTCGTTTCGGTCTTAATCGCCCCTTGCAGAGCAAACAATTTGGTCATGGCATCGACGTCGATTGTTCCGTCTTTTAAATCAAGAGCAATCACAAAATGATTTTCAGTTATTTCATTAAAAATGCTTTCCGTGTCTAGTTTGGGAAAAAGTGAACTGCGAAGAAAAAAAGCAAATATGGTAATGAAGGCCCCGAACAAAACAGTGATTTCAAAAGCGACCGGAATAAAAGCGGCCAGAGAGTTGAAGGGCTTTCCTCCTACATTGATCGGCCAGTTGACGACTGAAACCCAGTATTGAAAAGCAAGCGCCACTGCTAGCCCCGTAAATCCAGCCACAAAAGTCACAATTGGGAGACGGGTTCTTTTTATTTTTAAAAGATCATCGAGCCCGTGAACTGGAAAGGGTGTGTAGCAGTCAAAAACGTCCACGCCTTTAGCAAACAATATTTCTAAAGTGTGAATCATCTTATGTTCATCTTCAAAAACACCAAGTAATAATTTTTTCTTCATATCATTATCCTAAGTAATTCCTTAATGGTTTTTCTTGCGGGCAAAGTTCATCACAGATTTAACTTCTGAAATGGCAATGGCCGGTAAAAAGCGAATAAATAAAAAGAACAAAGTAAAAAACAAACCAAAACTTCCAACAAAAGTCGCGACCTCTACCCAGGTAGGAGAGAACATCGCCCAGGAAGAAGGAAGAAAATCTCGATGCAAGGAAGTGGTAATAATAACGAAACGTTCAAACCACATTCCGATATTGACAAAAATGGAAACGATAAAAACAATCACAAGATTTTGTCTGATTTTTTTAGACCAAAGGATTTGAGGGATAATAACGTTACAAGTAACCATGATCCAATACGCCCAGGCATAAGGTCCAATCGCTCGATTGATAAAAACAAATCTTTCATATTCATTACCGCTGTACCAAGCAATAAAAAACTCAGTTGAATAGGCCAGCCCCACCAGCATCCCGGTGGTTAATAAAATCTTACAAATGGCTTCAATATGGTTAATCGTTATGTAGTTTTCGAAATTCATTACTTTGCGGGTAATAATTAGCAGAGTTAAAACCATGGCAAAACCAGAAAATACCGCTCCGGCAACAAAGTAAGGCGGGAAGATAGTGGCATGCCAACCAGGAATAACAGCTGTTGCAAAGTCCATACTTACAATAGTGTGAACCGAAACAACCAACGGAGTCGCAAGCCCTGCCAAAATCAAACACAGTACTTCGTAGCGATGCCAAGTTCGGTGAGACCCTGTCCATCCCAGACTGACTAAACTGAATATTTTTCTTCTAAGCCCAGTACTTCTATCTCTGATATTGGCAAGATCGGGAATAAGACCGATGTACCAAAAAATAGCCGAGACACTGAAGTATGTACTGATGGCAAAAACGTCCCATAAAAGTGGCGATCTAAAATTGAGCCAGATCTCACGCGTATTGGGATACGGGAAAACCCAGTAGGCCAGCCAGGGACGGCCCATGTGAATAACGGGATAAACACCGGCGCACATAACAGCAAAAATGGTCATGGCTTCGGCCGCACGGTTAATTGATGTTCTCCATTTTTGTCTAAAGAGCAGCAGGATGGCCGAAATCAAAGTTCCCGCGTGACCAATCCCGACCCAAAAAACAAAATTGGTAATGTCCCAAGACCAACCAATCGTTTTATTTAAACCCCAGGTACCAATTCCCGTTCTTACTTGATAAGTGACAACCCCAATCCCCATAATAAGAACGCACAACGCAGTTATAAAACTAATCCACCACATCTTTGATGGTGGTGTTTCGAGGGTTGTTATAACATCGTCCGAAACTTGTTTATAAGTTCGTTCCTCTGTTACTAAAGGGTTCCTCAAAATACTGACAACCTCTTTTCCTGACATGCTTAACCTCAGCTCTAAGTCTATTTTTTATTTCTAGTCTTTATCTCTATTTTTTGTTTCTTATCTTCGTTAAAAATCCAACTCGAGGAGCGACGTTCAATTCTTCCAACAATTGGTAGTAACGAGGGTCTTTCAATTTTTTTGAAAGTTCGCTGTCCTTGTCGTTGAGATCTCCAAAAGTAATGGCATCGGCCGGACAACTTTGTTGACAGGCCAGCTTAATATCGCCGTCCTTTAACTCGCGTCCTTCTTTTTTGGCCTGAAGTTTACCTTCTTGAATTCGTTGAATACACATTGAGCACTTTTCCATTACCCCGCGGCTTCTCACGACGATATCTGGATTCAACACCATGTTGGCGTACTTGTCGTCGTGGGCGTAATCAAACCAATTAAAGCGACGGACTTTATAAGGACAGTTGTTGGCACAATATCTGGTCCCGACACAACGATTGTAAACTTGTTGGTTCAGTCCATCTGAACTATGCACTGTCGCCAAGACCGGACAAACAGTTTCACACGGAGCATTTTCACAATGCATACACATAACTGGTTGGTGAACAACCTCAGGATTGGCCTCGTCACCTTTGTAATAACGATCCAAACGGATCCAATGCATTTCGCGACGATTAATTACCTCTTGGCGACCAACAACCGGAACATTGTTTTCAGCACTACAACTGATGACACAACCAGAACAGCCAGTACATTTATTGAGATCAATGAGCATTGCCCATTGTTCCCCGTCTTTTTTATGGCCGGACCACATTGAAACAAGTTTGGCGTGATGTTTGTTCCCCACTGCAGGATCATTAATGTATTGAGCGAGTGTTCCTTCTTTTACGATATCCCGGCCTTCCATTGAATGGTGGGTCTGGGTTAATCCTAGTTCGTGGTGCTCAGTTGTTTTTTGAATATCATCAACCACGATTCCGTCGTCAAAATTTCCATTTTCAAATTGCATTAATGGGTAAGCGTTGACTCCAACGTCTTTCCCACCTTTACCACAGACAGTGCGTCCATAACCGAGGGCCAGAGCAACCGTATGGTCATCCAGACCTGGCTGAACCAGAACTGGAACTTTAAGCTCTCCTCTTTTGGTTTTAACAATAACAACGTTCCCGTTTTTTAGCGCTTTTTCTTTCGCCATCAAAGGTGAAACTTGAAGATAGTTATCCCAGGTCGCTTTAGTGATAGGATCTGGCATTTCCTGCAACCAAGGATTGGCCGCAAATTTCCCTGAACGCAGACCAACTTTTTGATACAGACTTAAATGAATCAAATTATCAGCGGCTTTTCTGGAAGCTGGTACAAAACCTTTTAAGCTAAAGTTTTTTGCTTTTTTAGTGTCATAATCCGGTGTCTTTACCACTCCGTCATGAATTGCTTTGTCCCAGAATGACTCGAAAGTGACAAGTCCTGCTCCCGCTTTGGCAAACATCTCGCTCTTCCAGAAATTTTGAATGTAATCGTGATAATCAACTTCTTGTCCCATCCAGCGAAGAAGAGCGTCTTGTTCCTGACGACTATAGAAAAAAGTTCTTAAAAGTGGTTGAGAGAAACTATAAAGTCCCTTCTCAACCTCAAAATCACCCCATGCTTCATAGGGGTGAAGCGATGGCATAACATAATGACAAAGAGTAGATGTTTCATCTGGTGCCAGGGAAAAAGAAATACTGACTGGTATTTTAGAAAGAGCGTCAGTGAATTTTTTTGAATCGTAATAATCATAACCAGGATTTACGTCCCAAAAAATAACCGCTCCCACTTCGCCCCTAACCGCTTCCTGGATAAAAACCTCCATTTGCGAATCGTTGGCCCAAGTCGAATATGAAAAATCTGACGGGTATATTGTCTGCCCCCAGTTTCCGAGCAACTCATTGATGGCATTGACGTAAACTTGAATCGTTTTATCTCTGCTTCCAGAAACAACGATGGAAGTTGATTTATTGGCCTTCAGCTCCGTCAGGATTTCGGCCAAAGCTTTGCTGTTTTTTACCGGTACTTTCACCAGATCGGCCACCAGTGTCTTGCCGCTCGATTGTTGAAGATCAGCTAAAATATTTTGAATGAATGCATTTTCTTCATCGAGCGAAACGCGCACTCTGGTATCGGCATTTGAACCGGTCAGAGACATTGTCTGCTCAACATGAATGTGGCGAATAATATCTTTACCTTTAAAAAGATCTTTTCTTTCAGAATAATCTTTGGTCTGGGCCACACTTGCGCCCCAAGTTCCCAAAAAGTCCGCACTGAAGCCAACAATCAACTTCGCTTTTTTGATATCCAGCGAAGGGAATCCCCTTTCACCAAAACACAACTCTTGAGCATCTAGCACTGAATTCACTTCATAAGGAGCATAGGCGATGTGAGAGACTTGTTTGTAGCTTTTTTGAAAATCTTTAATCAACTGAAGCGTACTGGGACTTCTCAGAGTATTGGTGATTAAGACAATCTTTTTATTTTGAGTTTCAACTTCTCTTAATTTTTTAATCAGCTCTGAATCAAGCGCTTCCCAGGTGGCATTTTTACCATAAATCCCTGGAGACTGGATCCGGAAAGAATCATAAAGTGAAAGCAGGCCACCTTGAGCATAAGGACACACACCACCTCTATTATGAGGGGACATATCGTTTCCTTCTACCTTGATCGGTCGTCCTTCTCTCGTTTTAACTAAGAGAGAACAATGAGCAGAACATCCTTGGCAAGTAGTCGCATACCAATCCGCTACCCCTGGAATAATTTGGTCATTCTTTTTTAAATAAGGAATAACTTTTTTGGGTGGAATTTTGGTACAGGCAGTAATCGAGGCCACTGAAAGTGAAAAGCCTAAAGTCTTTAAAAAATCTCTGCGACTATGCTGGGCCATTCCCTGCGGATAAGTCCCTTCAAGAAATTCTTCTTTTAGATTGATTCCTTCCAGACTTTTGTTTTCAATATCCTGCCAGTATTCACTGTCAAATTTTTTATTGTTGTTGCTGTTGTTGTCGTCGTGGTTATCCATATATTCCTATCCTTAATATTTCTAATAATGACATCTGGCACAGTCGCCACCGGCCCTTGATTTATGATCTGTTGGAGGAGCGATTTCGCTTCCACGGTGACAGTTTATACACCAACCCATCGAAAGATTTTCTTTCTGTTTCATCACATCAAAAGTTTGAACATCTCCATGACATTGCTGACAGGAAACTTTTCCCACCATGACGTGTTGAGAGTGATTAAAATAGGCAAAATCAGGGAGGTGGTTAACCTTCTTCCATTCAATCCCTTTTCCTGATTTTAGAGCATCAACTATTTTTATAACTTCTGGTGCATCCTTTCTAATGTTGGTGTGGCAATTCATGCAGAGCTCAGTCGGTGGAACTCCGGCATGACGCCCACTTTGGGCCGCTGAATGGCAATAGATACACTGAATCTGGTTATCACCGGCGTGAAGCTTATGTGAAAAAGCAACTGGCTGCCTTGGTGCATATCCTTCAGTAAATCCAGTTTGTCTTGCCGCCACGATAATAAAGTATGAAGCAATTGCGACCAGGACCAGTATTACGTAAACTAAATTCTTTTTCATTTCTCTACTCCACTACTTCTCTGTCTTTCTAATTTTTTTAGGGTCCCAGTTCCAGAGTACAATCTGCCATTTACGGAAAGGGTATTGAAGCGGAACAACTAAAAAGTGCATAAATCGAGTGAACGGAATAAGAAGTACAATCACGAAACCATTCACGATATGAAATTTAACCAACCATGGCATAGGAGCCACGTAAGCTAAATTAGGTCTTAATTTAAATAGTGATTGTAAATAAGGGGCCATCGAGGCAGCGTACCAATTAGATCCCCAGCGATAGGTGATCGCAATCCCAACTCCTGCCAGCACTTGGACCAACAGAATAAATAGAACAATTCGGTCCATTTTAGACGTTACCGCCATCAAGCGTTTGTTGGTCATTCTTCTTTTCATCAAAAGCACAACACCCACTAGTGCCAACACTCCCATGATTAGCCCGGTTCCTTCCAGGATATAAAGTCTTACCGGAACTGAGTTAAAGGCCAGGAGTTCTGCAGGAAAAAGTAATCCTAAAAAATGGCCTAGTAGTACTGTTATGATTCCATAGTGCCAGGGAACCGATCCCCAAAACAATTCATTACTTTCCAGGAATTGAGAAGAGAGAGAAGAAAATGAAAATTTATTTGTTTTATAGCGATAGATACTGATGGTAACTGCGATGACCACCGCGAGATAAGGAAAAACCATTAATAAAATATTATCATACATGACTGACCTCTAGTATTGAAGAATCCATTTTATAATCTCTACTAAAATATTTATTTAAACAAAGCAGAACTCGTGCATAGATATTGCTCTTCTGAAGATCCCCATTGAAAGACTGAAGCATTTTCTCTATTCCCGGCATAATCATTCTTTGGGTAAAATCATTTTTTAAACCCTCAGCAGGAAGCTTTGAGTGCAAAATAAGAATATTGGGTAAATGATCGGCCAACTCACTAGACTTCATATCGGGATTAGATTCTTTTTGCATTGCTGAGACATTAACTAAAAACGCCCCTCGCTTAAAATCTTCACCAAAAAGTACGTAGCCCAGATCCAGGCTACAAGGCGCCTGGATATCAAAAGTTAAAGTGTACAACTCTTCCAGAGCTGCAAGCTCAGTTGTTTGCACTGCTTTTACGAAAGGCAAAAGGATATCCGCGGAAGCTGGATCGATTTCGTTTATCTCGTTAAACAATACTTCGGCCTTAGCAGCGGTAGTCGCCGTAGGGTAAGAAAGTACTTCAGAGAAAAGTGTTAATATTTTTTCGTTCATTTTATACCTACTCCACCCTTTTTGGGGTCTCAATAAATCCAAATCCTGTTTCACCTTTTTCATCAAGCACCATTTTGGTCATCTCGATGGCCACTTCACGATGTGAAGCCGGAATAACAAAACGATCTTCGAAGGTACAGAGAGACGTTAAGCGATAAATAGCTTCAGCTGTTTTGGCATCAAGCCCAACTTCTCCCATTGCTTTAGAAACCCACTCTTTGCCTTGGTCTCTGGTGGTCTCTTCTCTTCTGAAAACACGGACCGCCATAAGTTTTTTCAAGATATGTCTCATTCTTCCTTCATCTCCAATCGAGAATAAACTCGCTAGATACTTTATAGGAAGACGACATTGTTCAATTGATGTGAAGTAAGTGTCGTTAACGTTATCAAATTTCCCATCAACTAAATTCCCCATGATTGGAAGAAGAGGTGGAACATAAAATAACATAGGAGCTGTTCTGAATTCAGCGTGTAGAGGTAGAGCTAAGCCCCATTCTTTTACCCATTTATAAATTGGTGATTTCTGAGCAGCATCGATCATAGAATCCGCTAGACCCGATTCTTTAGCTTTTTTAATCACTTCAGGGTCGAACGGATTTAAAATCGCATCTAATTGACCATCGATTAATTGATCGTCAGGTAGATGAGTTAATGATTCAATTTTGTCGGCATCGTAAAGCAGTACCCCAAGATATCTAATACGCCCAACACAGGAGTGCATACAGGCCGGAACTTCACCAACTTCCAGACGTGGATAACAAAGAACACATTTTTCAGATTTCCCGGTATTCCAATTGTAGAAAGTTTTTTTGTAGGGACATGCACTTACGCACATTCTCCAACCGCGACAGGCATCTTGGTTAATCAGAACAACACCGTCTTCCCCTCTTTTGTAAATGGCGCCTGATGGACAAGCCGCTAAACATGAAGGGTTCAAGCAGTGATTACAAATTCGAGGTAAATACATCATAACCAGGCGCTGAAGATTAAAAAGATTTTCTTTTTCTTCAGCACTCATATGATCTAAATTGGGATCGTTTTTCGCGAACTCTTCTGAACCTGAAAGATCGTCATCCCAATTGGGACCGGCCTTAATATCAATTGGCTCGCCGGTGATCATTGAAATAGGTCTGGCGGTCGGTTGGTCATCCAACTCTGGAGAATTGGTTAAATCCTCGTACTTGTAAGTCCATGGCTCGTAATAATCTTCGAGCATTGGCAAGTTAGGGTTAGAGAAAATGTTTTTAAAGGCGGCAATTTTTCCAGAGCCACGCAGTTTCAATTTCCCACTTTTTAGGAGCCAGCCCCCTTTATAGTCTTTTTGATCTTCCCAACGATGAGGATAACCAGTTCCTGGTTTAGTTTCAACGTTGTTCCACCACATGTACTCTGCACCCTTTCTATCGGTCCAAAGATTTTTACAAGCGACTGAGCAAGTGTGACACCCAATACATTTGTCCAAGTGAAAAACCATCGATACTTGTGCTTTAATATTCATATATTTTATCCTTTTCCTTTCTTAAAACTAATTACCACTCAAGTCTCTCAAGCTTGCGCACTAAAATATGTGTGTCTCTATTAACCCCAGTCGGTCCCCAATAATTAAAGTGGTAAGTGAATTGTCCGTAACCACCCATCATTAAATTTGGCTTCAAGTGAACACGTGTTAGAGAGTTGTTCATCCCGGCACGCATGTTTCCTCTCAATGGAGATTTAGGAACAGAGTATGTTCTTTCAGTGGCGTGATAAATAATACACATTCCAGGTGGAATACGATGGGAGACGTTGGCACGAGTACAAACAACTCCGTTGTCGTTATAAACTTCCACCCAATCGTTATCGCGAATGCCTAATTTTTTAGCATCTTCCGGACTTACCCAGAAAGGCTCGGCCCCTCGAGAGAGAGTCAGCATGCGATGAGTGTCACCATAGGTAGAGTGGATATGCCACTTGCCGTGTGGAGTGAGGAGATTGAGTTTTAAACTGTTGCCTTCCGGCTGAGTTTTTCGAAGATCCCCATACGCCTCTGGACTTGGTGAAGGTTTATAAGTTGGAAGATGTTCTCCAAACGCAATATAGCCTTCGTGCTCCAGGTATAAACTTTGGCGACCGGTAATCGTTCTCCATGGAACCAAACGGTCATAGTTGTACGAGAAAGCGGTGTAGACTCGATCATCATTGATCAAACCAGACCAGATCGGTGAAGAAATTAAGCGCTTGGGGGCCGCTTGAATATCTTTAAACTGCATACGAACACCGCGATTTTTTTCGGCGATGTCGGCCAGTGGCAATCCTACTTTTACTTCCATGTTTTTATAAGCACGGTAAGCAAGCTCTCCATTGGTTTCAGAGGCAAGATGTAAAATAGTATTACAAGCTTCCATGTCTTCTTTTAATGAAGGATAGATCACTCCATCAACTTCAACGATCGGGTGAGTTTTTTTCATCCCTTCATAGAAATCGCTGACGTCGTAGCTCACACCATGAGCACCGATACCATTTTTAATCAGAGGCCCAAGGGCAATAAATTTGTCATAGATTTTTGTATAATCGCGTTCAACTGGAACAAGTTTATACATCGTCTTACCAGGAATAGCTTCACACTCCCCTTTACTCCAATCAAGAATAGACTTCTGGGCCAATTCATCAGGAGAATCATGTTGAAGTGGAACAGAAACAATATCCATCACAGGATTAGGCAAATGAGTTTTTGCCAACAAAGAAGTTTTTTCAGCGATATTTCTGAAAATTTCCCAGTCAGGTTTTGATTCCCAAACAGGAGCAATTGCCGGAGCCAGCGGGTGAATAAACGAGTGCATATCAGTGGTATTCAAATCTGCTTTTTCATACCAAGAAGCAGTCGGAAGAACGATATCTGAATAAAGCGCCGATGTGTCCATACGGAAATTGATATCGATAACTAGATCCATTTTCCCTGTAGGCGCTGTTTCGTGCCACTTCATATCTTTGACTAAGTCTTGAGCACATTCTTCAGCATTGATATTGGTGTGAGTTCCCAGATAATGATTTAAAAAGAATTCATGACCTTTGGCGCTGGTTCCGATGGCATTACCTCTCCAGATATACCAAACACGCGGGAATGATTCTTCGGCATCGACATCTTCCACACAGTGAACCAATTTCTTAGAAGTAATTTGATCGAGAACGTATTTCTTCAATTCTTCCGGAGTTTTAGCACCTGCTTTAGACGCCTCCTCACAAAGAGTCAGAGAGTTTTGTTTCCATTGTGGATAATATGGAAGCCATCCAAGCTTAACGGCCTTGATGTTCAAGTCAGCAACGTGACCATGCGTGATTGGGTGAATCCCTGGATTGACGTTACAGTCTCCATGGTTACCATCATAACGCCATTGTCCGGAGTTCAAATAATGCCAAGAAGGTGCGTTCTGTAAACGACTTGGACCTTGCCAGTCTTTAGCAAAAGCAATCGTTCCCCATGGTGCAGCGGGGGCCAGTTTTTCCTGACCGACATAGTGATTGAGACCTCCACCATTTTTACCAACACATCCACAAAGGATAAGAGCATTGATCGCAGCTCTATAAATTAAATTGTTATGGTACCAGTGATCGATACCTGCTCCGATAATGACAGAACACTTACCATCAGTTTGCTCAGCATTTTGCGACCATTCACGGGCAAAATTGATAACAGTATTTTTATCAATTCCGGTAAAGCGCTCTTGCCATGCTGGAGTGTACGATTGTTTTTCATCATCGTAAGATGTCGGATAATCTCCGGCCAATCCGCGTGAAACACCATATTGAGCGAACAAGAGGTCGTAGACCGTCGTAACGAAAACGTCTCCACGCTTAGTTTGGATTTTTTTAACTGGAATACCACGACTAAATTTAACATCATTTCCAAAATCTTGAACTTCCAGCTGAAGAACTTGATCGTGATCATTTAAGAAGGTTAAGGCCGGAGCAATATCAGATCCATCAACACTATCTTTTAGTTCCAGGTTCCATTGGCCTTTTTCTGTCTGCCAACGATGTCCCATTGATCCTTTTGGCATTTTGACTTTTTTGCTTGCGGTATCCCACATCAAAAATTTCCAATCTCCATTTTCTTGATTTTCATAAGCAGCAACTTCACTTGCGCGGAAATATTTTCCAGCAGTAAATACTCCGTTCTCATTTAAAATTTCAACCAGGAACGGGTTGTCAGTATATGTTTTTTGATAATCTAAGAAATAAGGCGTTTGTTTTTCATGGTGAAATTCTTTTAAGATGACGTGGTTGACTGACATCCAGAAGGCGCCGTCTTGACCTTGGTGAATTGGAACCCACTCATCACCAAATTTTGCAACCTGGCTAAAGTCCGGTGAAAAGACCACGACTTTAGTTCCATTCATTCTAGCTTCTGGAATAAAGTGACAGTCAGGAGTTCTTGTCATGTTGAGGTTGGCCCCCATGATGGCAATAAATTTTGAATTATACCAATCGGCCGATTCAGCAACGTCGGTCTGCTCTCCCCAGGTCTCAGGGCTGGCAGGAGGTAAATCACAATACCAGTCGTAAAAGCTTAAATTGATCCCACCGAAAAGTTGTAGGAAGCGTGCACCGGCCGCGTATGAAATTTGCGACATCGCCGGAATAGGAGAAAAACCAGCTACGCGATCTGGTCCATATTTTTTAGCTGTTCTAATATTGGCAGCTGAAACGATTTCGAGTGATTCATCCCAAGTTGCTCTACGGAAACCACCTTTCCCGCGAGCTCTTTGATAGCGTTTTCTTTTTTCAGGATCATTTTGAAGATAATCCCACGCTTCAACTGGATCTGAATATTTTTTCTTAGCTTCTCTCCAAAGGTCAAGTAGCGCCCCTCTTACGTATGGGTACTTTACTCTGATTGGGCTATATAAATACCAACTAAATGAAATACCTCTTTGGCATCCACGTGGTTCATAAGGCGGAACTTCTTTATTAAAATGAGGGTAATCTACGGCCTGAAGCTCCCATGTTACGATCCCGTCTTTTACACAAATATTCCATGAACAACTTCCGGTACAATTCACTCCGTGAGTTGAACGTACAATTTTGTCATGTTGAAATCGATTGCGGTAAAATTGTTCCCACTTTCTAGTTTCTGGGGAAATAATGTCATCAATCCAGCTCATTTATAACTCCTAATATGGTCTTCTTGTATTTTTTCTTCTTTTTCGGAAAGTGATATCGAGTAAAGTCAAAAAGATTGCTGCCCCAAAAACTCCGATCAGCGAAAATTTCTTGGTTTGATCCAGCGATTGCTTTTGTACTTTGGTAGCGTTGGCGAAATAGGCACGAATATAGTAATTTTCTTGTTCAGTTAATTTTTTACCATTGTAAACTTCGGCCATAGTTGGAAAAGCAATCTTGGACAGAACTTTATTCAAAGCTTTGTCTCCATAATTTGGATAACTCATAATCAGATCCGGGCCAAGACTTCCCCCGCCTAAAAAGCCAATATCTCCACCGGCATGACAGGAGATACATGAAGGACCGCCGCCTTGGAGCTTGATTTCGCCATTGAAAATCATTTTGCCTTGTTGAATTTCGAAAGGATTAGGTTGAATCGCCGGGCGATAAGCTGTATCGCCAGATGCCTTGCCTGCTTTTAAAAAAGCATACATTTCTTTGAGTTCATCATCGCTAAGTTCCTGAGCCGGCATTTTCTTGTTCTTGAATTTTGCAAACAATTCATTCGCCACAGGATCACCTGATTGAATAACGGCTTGTGAATCCTTAATGAAGTTTAAAATCCATGCTTCTGGTCTTTTTTCGGTTACGCCTTTAAGATCAGGCCCCACGTCGTCTCCTCCCCCGATAGAGTGGCAACTAGCACACTTTCTTTCGAAGTAGTCCGCGCTGTCAAAACCCCAGGCAGAAGACGCCACGAGAGTCAAAGAAATTAAACCAATACTTACTCGAATCCTTTTATTAAAAAACATATTTTTTCCTCAGAACGTTTCTTATTAAATTCCTTTTATTATTAAATTTCTTTTTCAGTTTTTTTCTCATCACTATTTCGGCCTTTGTTGAATTCATTAATTGCTTGCCCCATCCCTTTGGCCAGTTCTGGTATTTTTTTTGAGCCAAAAAATAAAACAGCTATGACTAGAATCAAAACTAGTTCACCGACGCCTAATCCAAACATAAAATAACCTTGTTAATGTTAATGCTATCTTAATGGAG
>Ga0208115_1000010_pt1 | contig 101121 bp, 99 predicted proteins | sample LakWasMeta4_LOW4_2_FD_183856 | JGI IMG/M metagenome (GOLD analysis project Ga0208115, IMG submission 183856) | Freshwater sediment methanotrophic microbial communities from Lake Washington under simulated oxygen tension - Sediment Metagenome... | ecosystem: Environmental > Aquatic > Freshwater...
ATTCCGCTCCGTTGGGATAGATCACAGTCGTAATTCCAGTATTAGTTGAACGAATGAGAGGAATGTTAAACTCCAGCGCTCTCCATTTGGCGAGATATAAATGCTGATGTGGTTCGGTGGTATTTCCATACCAGGAATCATTGGTAAGATTAATTAAAAATTGCGGTGCAACTTTTTGATTATTTAAAAAATCCCGGATGAAATCTGAAAAAAGAATTTCATAACAAATGGCACTGATAAACGGAATTCCATTTTTGGTTTTAAAGGACGAATAAACTTTGCCTTCAGCGAAATAAGAAACATTGGTAATGTATTGACTCAACATCGGATTGAGAGGTCCAAAAGGCAGGCCTTCTCCGAAGGGAATCAGACGCATTTTTCGGTAAACTTCTTTCAGCTTTTTATCGGAACCAAATAGAAAAGCAGAGTTGTATTGGCTTTCATAATCATGAAGACCGGTACTTGGTTTCAAATCGTAACCACCAAAAAATATTTCGGCCTTGGTTGTTTCGATAATCTGATCAAGGGTCGGGGCAATCGCGCGATCTGGATTTTGTTTTAATACTTCACTTGAAATTAAAGTGGGAAATGCAGTTTCCGGCCAGATGATGAGATCAATGGGAAAAGCTGCAGGTGCTGTGCTCAATTCAATATAATTATCAAAGACGCTTTTTAGAGAATTGGTACTTCCTTTTTCGGAATCAATTTTCAAAAAATTACCAATATTGGGCTGAACAATTCTCACGTTTAAAGCGGGAAGAGCTGCTCCTTGGTAGGGAGGTGGGAGGATAAAATTAAGCAGAACCATGAGCGAAATTAAGCCATAGGATAGCTTAGGTGCCTTTTTATTTTTGAGATGGTTAACCACGCTCAAAGCGCTAAAAGCTGAGAGGAAAGAATAAACCGGTGCTCCAAAAACTGGCGCCAGCAAAAGCTTAAGTTGCGGGGCGAGCGAAAGAAAGCTATGGCCCAAATGAGCAGGGAACTGCTGAGGAATAAATTCCTCCAGCAACACGTAGCTGATTGAAAGAAAAATGGCATTTTGATATTTTCGCTGAATGGCGGTGTAGATGTAAACTTGGGGAATAATCACTAAAGAAAAGATCAAGCCCAACAAATGATTAACGGGAAAAGTTAATCCCCCAAATTCCATCAGGGTGTAGGGGATCCAGTAAAATCCCAGCAGGTAAAATCCAAATGAAAAAGCGAAAGCCACCAGCATTTGTTTTTTCAGGCTATGCTCTGCCTTGAATAAACTGTAGTTAAACAAAAAGAAGCCGAGAATTGGTCCTGCAAAAAATGAATGGCCAATGATCAGGGGAAATCCACTGGCGTAGAGCATGCCTCCGAGTAAGGAGAGTAAGAGAGGCTTCAATGTCGTCCAGGTGAAATAAGATCTCATAATTGATAGTAATTTTTTTTGGATTATTTGCCAATGAGAGAGTTTTACCTTTAAACTTTTAGTTATGGATTATGATTTTCAAACCACTGCTTCGACGCTACGGATTCCAACCTCGGTCTACCGACCGGTTAAGCGTTGCCCATATTGCGAGTCGGTGTTCATTAATGATAAAAATTGCGAATCTTGTGGACGTTCAATGCTTTATCATCCAATTGGGGAACCTTTTGGGGTGCAGAGTTTTTACGGAATTAAAGAGCGCTATCTTGAAGCCTTTCATCCCTTTTATCGATTTTTTCCTCAATTTGAAAATAAAAAATCTCCGGCCGCCAATAGTTATGTGCGTAAGATAAGCAAACGTTTCGCAGACCTGATTGCAGCTTTTAATAGCACTGATTTGATCGCCCCGGAGCAAAGAAAATTATTTTATGTAGAGAGTATGGTGTTGATTGACGAACTTCTTCGTTACGAAATTCATCCTCAGGTCATGCAATCTTTATTGGAAGAAAATGACAATAGCCTGCTGGGGCAGGAGCTTCTTTATTATCTCCAGCAATCAATTTCTACGATTGTTGTCGAGAAATGTTGGAAGGAGAGTTTTTTAGAATATCGTTTATGGGGATTGGTGAGAGTCGATTATTTCTTGAAGCTTACGATCATTACGGCCACAGTCCTAACCATGGCCGTAAAGTATAAAGAGATTATTAGTTCGCAATTCGGTAAATAATTTTTCCAATTTTTTCTTCTTTGCTCGAAGTCGTTGCCAATTGTCTTTGAGCGATTGGCTCACCGGCCGTTTGGGCGGCCAGGTTCATGGCAGAACTTGCATCAAGCCGTCCACCTGTTGCGCATTTTCCTTCCAGCGTCGTTTCTTTTCTGGCCGAGGCTTTAATGATTTCTTTGATCTTTTCAGTTGATAGTTGCGGGTACTCAGCTTTAATCAGGGCCACAACTCCAGTGACAAAAGCAGTTGCCTGGCTAGTTCCTGTTAAGTATCCCGTTCGTCCATTTTGAAGAGCTGATTTAATTCTATAACCAGGAGCAGAGATATCAACACTTGCGCGTCCATAGTTCGAGGAACTTAAAATTTTCAAGTCTTCATCGTGAGCCGTCACGGTAATAATGTTTTTTAATCCGTAGCTCGCCGGGAAATAAGCTTTCTTTTTATCGTCGATATTTGACTCTTCATTTCCAGCGGCTGCAATAACCAGAATACCTTTTCTTTCAGCTTCTTTTAAAACCCGAAGCTCTTCGCTTGCCGCTTCTGGTCCACCACCAGAGTAGTTGATGACGTCTACGTTGTGATCAACTGCATATCTCAAAGCTTCTACTGTTGAGTTTAAATTATCAACACCTGAGGCATTGGGATTGTAGTATTTAAGGGCCAAAATCTTCACATCGGGATAAATGCTTTTAATGATCCCTGAAACGTGAGTTCCATGACCATGGTTATCAGTCGGAGTTCCTTTTGCTTTTTTGTCTTTAGAGAAATCCACTCCAAAGTTATTTGGATCAACTGCTCCAGATTCTACGAAAATATTGTTTTCTAGAAATGGATGCTGACGATCGATTCCGGTATCTACCACCGCAACGACGATTTCTTTTCTCTTTTTAAAATTTTTCCATGCATTGAGCAGGTTGATACTTGAAGGGTTGTTTGGGTTTATTCCCCAACTAACATAAGATGATGAGAGATCTTTGGGATCAAAATAGGACTTTTCTTCATTGTTTCTAACAATCGCAGTTCGAGCGCCAGAGACAATCGATTGAGACATCGCGGAGAACGACATCGTTGCAATCACATGAGCCAGGATGATTTTTCTAATGGTCAGCTTGTTCATATTAATCCTCTAAAGATCATCGCGAAGAGGTCTTCGCTTATTGGTTCTCCTGCATAAAGAGCAAGCTTCAGGCCAAGAGAATCAACAGTCATTTTAGCGATTTAGTTCAAGTGTCTAAGATATATTCGATAAAACTTTGGGTACCTGTATAAACTTTAGTCAATATTATCTACAGCACCCAAAATAGATTCCGCCATCAACATCCACCAAGGCCGTATAAGGGTAGATCTCATCAGACATGCCATCACTACAGCTGGTTTTCACCACATTGAGTTTTAACGTGTTTTTGAGCATGTCCTGGGCCTCGATTTGAAAAGCAGAGCCTAAGGCCATGCCGTGAGCATTTTTAATCTTGGTTTTCAAATAGAACTTTTTTGAATCAGACATTGAGTCATTCATACTTAAAAAGCCCAACGTATTGGTTTTAAGCGTCCAAAATGGCTCAGTCCCGGAACAATTAAGCACTGGAACCTGCCCAGCGTGAGCCAGGCCACTGAAAACGGATAAAGAGCTAAAGAGGATGAAGGTGGAAAGTGTTTTCATTGGGAAACTCCTAATTGTTGAATACCATTTGCACTATAAATCAATAAAGGACGAGTGTTATAATCAGTGAAAAAATGACACTAAAACTCTGGCCCTGAACTTGCTCCTTAGGTCATGAGCCTGATAAGCGGGCGGATCCTCGAGGATGAGGAGTGCGAGGTGTAGCATGAAAAATGGACTTTTTCGATTTTATTTTTTGTTTATCTTGATGTGTATGGGGCTTTTCTCTTGTGAGAATCGAGTGACAAGCCATGAAAGAAAAGTGAAGGAAGAAACGGGAAAACCGAAGAAGCCTTATCGGCACTATTCAAGATCGAGTAACCTTTGCTAATAAAAAACCCTCCATATAGGAGGGTTTTTTTATGAGAAACTGTTGTGTGCCAGTGATCGAAAAATTAGACAGCTCTTACGAATTTTTGATTTTCTCTTTCTTGCTCTTCAGCGTGGGTAATACAAAGAGTGGTCCATGGCTGGTTTGATAAACGTTTGTCACCGATGCTTTCATCGCACTCTTCGCAATGGCCATAAGTCCCTTGCTCGATCCGGTAAAGAGCATCTTCGATGCATTTAAGTTTTCCCAGCTCTCTTTGTCTCATATTAAATGTGACCTGCTGATTGATCACGCTGCTGGCGAGATCAGCTTCATCGGCAAGATCATCAGGAGAAACAGTCAGATCTTCGGTTGAACGAAGGATGCCGCCGTTCATGATTTTTACCTTAGCTTGAAGGAGCAGTGTCTTAAACTTTTCCATTTTTGCTTTCTCCACCAACATCCTCCTTGATTTAGAGTCGATCTTCCTATTACTTGCTTGATCAACTCATTTACCATATCCGGGTTACTAAATAACGCACGGGACACAATCAAAATAATTGTACACTGGATTTTGTTTTTGACACAAGGGAAAAAACTACCTCCAAACTATCATCTTCTGACAGTATTTCAGACGAAATAGCCTCTAAAAGTGTCAAAAAAGTTTACAACATTTCGACTGATGATTAACATAGGGGCTGTCTATGAGTTACTCATCTAATGGAGCTTTTAAAATGTACGCAGAAGAATACTTGGCACTAGTTCGCGAATGTAGAGACGAAGAAAAAATGTTTCAATTTTTGAAAGAAGACAAGCCAGGTGTTGCTGTTGAATTAGCAAAATCAAAAAATGTTTCACCTCGCATTTTAGATATCCTTACTCGTCATGTGGCCATTACTGTTCGTCACGAAGTGGCCAAGAACCCACTAACTCCAACTGAAACACTCAAACGCTTATCAAGCGATAAAGACATGCTGGTCAGAGACTATGCTCGTCGTACCTTAAAAGAAGTTGAAGCCTCTCTCTAATGAATCACTTTTTTATTTTTCAGAATTGGCATTGTCACGCCAACTTCGCCCTTCGCGGTTTTTGGCGTTCTTTTGCCATTTGCTCACAGCTTCTGAATGGCTGGCATAGCTTTCAGAGAAGATATGAGTCCCATCATTTTGGCTCACAAAAAAGAGATATTTATGAAGCGCTGGATTTAGCACTGCTTTAATCGATTCAATTCCCGGATTGCTGATTGGGCCGATAGGCAGCGCGGGAATGGTGTAGGTGTTATAAGGAGTAGGGGTGAGCAGGTCTTTTTTGGTAATATTTCCTTTATAGTTTTCAAATATTCCATAAATAGTTGTGGGGTCTGATTGCAGACGCATTTTTATATTTAATCGATTGTGGAAAACTCCAGCGATCATTGGTCTTTCTTTTTTATCGCCCGTTTCTTTTTCAACCATTGAAGCCAGAATAAGAACTTGTCGTGGGGTTAAGCGAGTTTTGGAAAAATCGACCTGGGCAATCTTTTTGTGAAATTGTTTAACCATGGTCTTCATAACGGTTTGGGCCGGAAGATTGGGAGCGAAATCATAAGATTCAGGGTAGAGATAGCCTTCAACCGTATCGGCCTTAATCCCGAGTTCTGCCAGAAATTTTTTATCGCGTGCGAGTTTTATAAAATCATCGTAGTCAGTAATAGAACTAGCTTCAAGCATTCTGGCTATCTCATACATATTCTTCCCTTCGGGAACAGTGAAGAGCATTGCCTGGCTTCTTTCATTGATAAAAATATTGAATACATCCAGCAGATTGGAATTATGTCTGATGATATAGTGGCCGGTCTTAAATTTATTAAGCACGCCTTTATATTGGGAGTAGCGGTGAAATAATCTCGCCGACGATATTAATTTCTGTTTTTGAAGTCTGGAATTAATAGAGGAGAAACTTTCACTGGGAGTAATTCGAAAATCCACATCCGGGCCCTGGTAGCGCCAGATGGCCGCCGAATAATAAATTCTGATTGCCACTAAAAGAACGGCCAGCAAGGGAGCACCAACTAGAAAGAGAATGTGTGTTTTTTTCATAATATCTTTAGGTTAACTCGAGCCGCAAGGGCTTACAAATGATGGGACATAAATTCCTGTGAGCTTTGCTCAACCATTTGCTCAGGAGCGAATGAAGTCTTCGAGGATAATAGTGGCGGCCAGACAATCAATCTGAGTTAAATCGATTTTAAAATTAAACTGAGGAGAATTTTTCATGCGTTCTTCTGCCGCTTTAGTGGTGAGAGTTTCATCTTGTTCAAAATACTCTAGCGCCGAAAAATGGTGTTTAAGCAGTTCTCCAAAACTTTTCATCAGTTTAGTGGTCTCACTTTCTTTGCCATCGAGAAAATAGGGAATTCCTAAAACCAAAACCTCCACCCCCTCGTCTTCGATCAACTGGCCCAGGGATTTAATGGTCTGATTATGAGATTGATAAATAATTTTCTGGCCCATATAAGGAAAAGGATCTCTCCCCGGGCAAAAAAAGGCGGTCCCTGTCACTTTCAGGCCAAAGTCGATCGCCATAATGGTCTTATGGTCAAAGCTCTTAAATCGGGAATATGTTGAAAAATCTAGCATCTAAGGGGCTTATAACTCAGAAAAAGAAGCGACACAAGACACAATCGCAGGCCATTTTTCTTGACAGGAAAGCGCCAGAGGTTAATATTGTATTATAAATATTCAACAATGCTCCAATCATCATTCACCGAAAATTATCAATAAGAGGTTTCATTAAAATTCGGTTCTTTTCCCATATTTTTCAATGATTTAACAATTTAATTTCCCTATATATTTTTACACGCAAACAGGAGTTACCTTCAAATGCATCTCAACGATCTTAGAGAAAAAGACATCGCCGAACTGACAACAATGGCCGAAGAAATTCAGATAGAAAATCCAAGTAATTTAAAAAAGCACGAGTTGATTTTCGCTATTCTGAAAGCTACGGCTAAAGATAATACTGCAATCTTTGGTAATGGCGTTCTCGAAATTCTTCCGGATGGATTTGGTTTTTTAAGATCACCTCTTTATAACTATCTTCCAGGTGCCGATGATATTTACGTCTCTCCTTCCCAAATTAGAAAATTCGGTCTTCGTAAAGGGGATTCAGTAGAAGGTGAAATTCGTCCACCAAAAGAAGGGGAGAGATACTTCGCCCTGGTTAAAGTCAACGAGATCAACTCCCAGACTCCAGAAAAACATAAAAAAACAGTTCTCTTTGATAACTTAACTCCACTATACCCAGAGAAAAAAATCAACCTTGAGTACCATCCAACCAACTACTCAACTCGACTGATTGATCTGTTTGTTCCGCAAGGATTTGGACAACGTTGTTTAATCGTTGCTCCACCAAAAGCTGGTAAGACCGTCCTGCTTCAGGATATCGCCAACGCCATTACGACTAATCATCCGGAATCGGTTCTGATCGTTCTGCTGATCGATGAACGTCCGGAAGAAGTTACAGACATGAGAAGAAACGTTCGCGCTGAAGTGGTCTCATCTACTTTTGATGAACCTGCTTCTCGTCACGTTCAAGTTGCAGAAATGGTTATCGAAAAAGCTAAACGTTTAACTGAAGCTGGAAAGGATGTTGTTATTCTTCTGGATTCAATCACTCGTCTGGCTCGCGCTTACAACACTGTGGTTCCACCATCGGGAAAAATTCTCTCGGGTGGGGTTGACTCAAATGCACTACATAAACCAAAAAGATTTTTCGGATCAGCTCGTAATATCGAAGGTGGTGGATCTCTTACCATCATCGCGACTGCTCTTATTGATACAGGTTCAAGAATGGATGAAGTTATCTTCGAAGAATTCAAAGGAACAGGTAACTCCGAAATTCAATTGGACAGAAAACTTCTTGAAAAAAGAATTTTCCCGGCCCTTGATATTAACAAATCGTCTACCAGAAAAGAGGATCTGCTTATGGCCCCAATGGACCTTCAGCGATCTTATTTGCTTCGAAAAGTTCTTCATGCCATGTCGCCAATTGATGCGATGGAGTTCGTGCTTTCAAAAGTGACGAAAACTAAATCGAATGCAGAGTTTTTGGACCAGATGAATTCATAAGGTAAACTCACAAGCATATGAAAAAAACTATTTTGAATAAATTAATTATCCTCGTTTCAAAGCAATATGCCTCGATTGGCGGTCAAGCCGTGATTGAAGGCGTGATGATGAGATCTCCTAATGCCTTCGTGGTGGCGGTGAGGAAACCTGACGGTTCGATCCGTCTGAGACGCGATCAATGGTTTGGTCTTTCCAATAAACTTTCTTTTTTAAAGAAGCCTCTGCTTCGCGGTGTCCTGGTGCTGATTGAAACGATGGCCAATGGAATCGTTTCGCTTAATTATTCAGCGAACATTGCGATGGATGAAGAAAATAAGAAAGCGGCGCTATTGAAAGGGGTGAGCGAAAGTGATTACGAGAAAAATAAAAAATCTAAAGAAAAAGTAGGCATTGAAACATTCCTGTCTATCGCTTTTTCTTTTGCCTTCGGGATCGGATTGTTTGTTTTTCTTCCCCATGCCCTGACTGCCCTGATTGAAAAATACAGCGGCGCCAAGTGGGATCTTCAAAGCTTTCAGTTTCATGCCATTGATGGAACGATTAAGGCCTTTATCTTTTTAACCTATATCTGGCTGATCAGTTTTCTTCCCGATATTAAAAAGGTTTTTCAGTACCATGGTGCTGAACATAAATCGATTTCGACTTTTGAGGCGGGAGAAGAGCTGACAATTGAGAATGCTAAAAAATATTCCACTTTTCACCCGAGATGTGGAACGACTTTTATTTTCTTTTTGATGTTTGTTTCAATCATTCTGTTTGCTGTCATTTTTGCAGTGGTTCCCGTTGGGGCAAGCGCTCCAGTAGTTTTAAAGCACCTCTATGCCATGCTGTTTAAGGTGGCACTTACTTTTCCGATCGCAGGTATTTCGTATGAACTAATTAAGTTTGTGGGGAAGGATCCTCATTCGCTGCTCGGTTCGATTATGAGTTACCCCGGTAAAATGTTGCAAAAACTGACAACCAGAGAGCCTGATGATCACCAGTTGGAAGTGGCGCTGGCTTCAATTAAAACAGTTCTTTTTTTAGAAGAAAAATACAACTTAAAAGAAGCCGATTCTAAAAAAATTACGGTTGATGAAATTGATTTTACTTCAATTTCCGATATTGAATCCAGTAATTTTAAATTAAAAGATTTTCTAGAACACTAATTATTTAAGGTACAACCCTCATGTCTATGTTTGATAAATTAGAAGCAGTAATTGGGCGTTATGAAATGCTCACCGAGAAACTGGCCGATCCTTCTATCTACGACCGTCAAAAAGAATTTAAGCAGATTTCTTCTGAGCGCTCTAGCATCGAAGATGTTGTCATCACCTATCGCGAATACAAAAAATTAAAAGAAGATCTCGATGGTTCCAAAGAAATTCTTAAGAACGAAAAAGACGAAGATATGCGCGAGATGGCCAAAATGGAACTTGCCGAAATCGAAGCCCAGTTGCCTGAAATAGAAGAGCGGTTAAAACTTCTTCTTCTGCCCAAAGATCCGCTGGATGAGAGAAACGTCATCATGGAATTAAGAGCAGGGGCCGGTGGAGATGAAGCTTCAATTTTTGTCGCCGACATGTTCCGCATGTACCAAAACTATTTCCGCCAATTAGCTTATAAAATTGAAATTGATTCAAGTTCCGAAAGCGATCAAGGGATTAAAGAGATTATTTTCACGGTTACCGGTGAAAAGGTTTATTCCAAACTAAAATGGGAAGCGGGCGTTCACCGGGTGCAACGTGTTCCTAAAACAGAAACGATGGGACGAGTTCACACTTCAACCATTACTATCGCCGTCATGCCGGAAGTGGATGAAGTTGAATTTGAATTAAATCCCAACGAGCTTCGAATCGACGTTTACCGCTCAGGTGGAGCTGGTGGACAGTCAGTTAACACTACCGATTCAGCTGTTCGTATTACCCACTTACCAACCGGAATGTCGGTGGCCAACCAGGATCAAAAGTCTCAGCTTAAAAACAAAGAAAAAGCGATGAAGATTCTTCGCTCAAGAATTTACGATAATATGGTTAAAGCTCAAAAGGATGAAATTGATTCAGAGAGAAGAGGCCAGATTGGAGAGGGTGATCGTTCAGAAAAAATCAGAACCTATAACTATCCTCAAAACAGAATCAGTGACCACCGCATCGGCTTGACGGTCCACAATCTGGATGGAGTCATGAACGGAGACCTCGGTGGAATTACAGATGCTCTCATTGCTCATCATCAGGCTGAGTTAATGAAAGGTCAGGAAGATTAATTTGTGGCAATACAGAGGCTAGAAGATTACCTGCAATCATTTTTTAATGAAGAAAAAAAATCTCTTCTCTCCCATTATCCCGGGCTCACGTTGCACAGGCTGCGAGATGATATTAAGCTGCATGCCTTTTTAAATGGCGTGGATTCAGAAGAACTTTTTGATTTTCCTTATCTCCCGCATCGTAGTAATCCCATCACCCTTTTTTTTGAAAAATTAAAAGAGGGAGTACCACTGGAATACATTACGGGTTATGCTTATTTTTATCGCTCTTTGTTTAAGGTGACACCAGATGTCCTAATTCCCAGAAGTGAAACCGAAATTCTAGTGGAATTAGCTTCCCAAGAAATCCAAAAAAATTACCGTCAAAAGATATGTCGTATTGCCGATATTGGCACCGGCTCGGGAATCATTGCCCTCACTTTGATGATGGAAGATTTTGCGACCCTGGACGTAGTGGCCTCTGATATTTCCGATAAGGCCCTGACCTTGGCCCGCGAAAATTACTTCAACCTGCGATTTGCCATTTCTGCAAAGCATAAAATTGAGTTTGTTAAGAGCGACCGGCTCCAGAGCATTGAAGGGCAATTTGATATAATTTTATCCAATCCGCCCTATATCAAACGGCGATCAGATCAGGATTCTGTTCATCATCAAGTACTTAGTTACGAGCCAGCGATGGCACTGTTTTTGGATGACGATGTCTACGATCTTTGGTTTGAAGATTTTTTTAAGAGCATCCATCAAAAACTGAGCACTGAAGGTTTTAGCTTAATTGAAGGCCATGAGCTGCATTTGGAACGGTTGAAAGAGATTGGGGAAGAGGTCGGATTTGCCAAAGTGGATATCATTAAAGATTATACCGGCCGAAATCGTTTTATAAGACTAAAAAAATAGTAGTGAAATATAATAAAGAATTAAAAAATAAAATGAGGAATTGGAATGGATAAATTAATTATTACTGGCCCTTGCACTCTCTCTGGTAAAGTCCGTATTTCCAGAGCAAAAAATGCTTATTTGCCTATCCTGGCGGCAGTACTCTTGTCGGATAAGCCTATCCATCTAAAAAATATTCCTGAACTTCAAGACATCAAAACAATGATGAAACTACTTTCGAATCTTGGAGTGCAAATTTCAAAAAATGGTGACACAACCACTTTTAATGCTGCCACTCTAAATTCTCATGAAGCGACTTACGATTTGGTCAAAACCATGCGCGCTTCAATTTTTGTATTGGGGCCATTGCTTGCGCGTTTAGGGAAAGCCAAAGTTTCTCTTCCGGGAGGATGTGCGATTGGAACTCGTCCGATTGATATACACTTAACCAATCTGGAAAAACTTGGTTGTGAAATAGAGTTGCACGCCGGCTACGTCGAAGCTCACGTTGCTAAAATGCAACCAACCGGCCTGACACTTTCTTTTCCCTCGGTGGGGGCCACTGAAAATTTAATAATGGCCGCCGTATTCACAGATGGCGTAACAACGATTGATAATGCCGCGCTTGAGCCTGAGATTGATGACCTGGCAAATTTTTTAAATGCCATGGGCGCTAAGATCACCGGGATCGGTACGCAAAAAATTGTTATCACTGGCGTAAAGAGCTTTCATGAGGTTACTTATGAGGCTATCGGCGACAGAATTGAAGCTTCAACTTATTTAATGGCGGCCCTTGCAACTGGTTCACATATTACGATTGAAGGCGTGAAGTCCCATCACTTACAATTTGTTATTGATGTCCTGAAAAAAATGGGCGCTAAAATTGAAACCACCGAAGATACGATTGAAGTATTTAAAAGTGATCTTAAGGGATGCCAGATTGATACAGCTCCTTTTCCTGGATTCCCAACTGATGCTCAGGCTCAAATGATTGCCCTTTGCACTCAAGTGAAAGGCATTTCGGTCATCACTGAAAATATTTTTGAAAACAGATTTATGCACGTTCCAGAACTTATTCGCTTAGGCGCTGACATTACGCTTAAAGGTAAATTGGCAATCATCGAAGGTGGAGCGCCTCTGACCGCTGCACCGATCATGTGTACCGATTTAAGAGCATCGGCCGCCCTGATTATCGCCGCTCTGGCCACTGAAGGTGACACTGAACTTCAGCGCGTTTATCACCTTGACCGGGGATATGAAAAACTGGAAGAGAAATTTTCTCAATTGGGTGCCAAAATTAAAAGAGTGAAGGAATAAGTTTAATGAGTGCCAAATGTTTATTTTGTAAAATTGCCAAAGGCGAAATTCCTTCTCAGAAAATTTTTGAAAATGAACACGTCTTTGGATTTGTCGATATTCATCCTCAAGCGAAAGTTCACCTTTTATTTGTTCATAAACAGCACACCGACAATATCAATGAAATGAGCAATGATGATCACTGCATTGCTCAGGTTTTTAAGGGAATTACAGAATATACCAGAGGCACCGACCTATATAAGCAAGGCTTCAGGATCGTCACCAATCAAGGGCCGGATGCCGGTCAGACTGTCTTTCATACACATTTTCATGTCGTTGGCGGAGAGGCCTTAGGCCATTTCGGACGTTAGATTCGTTTCATATTTGAAAAAATGGACCGGTTCAATTTCAAAACTACACCCATAAGCTGAATTTTTTTATAGAAGTCTTTTATCACTAAAACGATTGGAGATTTCTATGAAACATCATTTATTCACGCTCTCTTTATGCTTGGTAGTTCTTTGTTCCACTGTGGCCTGTAAAAATTCAAATTCCACCTTGGGCCCACTCAGTGAACGCCAACTTCCTTTTGACAACAATGCTTATATTTCAATTCCTCACCCGGAGGGAGAATCTGTTTTGCGCAGAAAACTTCTTCATTTGGCGTTGGCCAGCGAACTCAAAACAAATCTTGAAATGAATGAATCCGAAAAAATGACAAAGGAAGATGTCTTTAAATTTAAAGAAGATACTTTTAAATTATCCACTGTCGATCGAGCGGAATACCAAAACTTTAAGGACAATTCGGCGGAAGTCATTGTTTCTTACAACGATCATCTGGTGATTTATTTTGTACCCACTGGAATCTCACGCGAAAAAGCTTTCCGCCAATTAGCAGTTAGCCCGGAGAGTGAAGCTAAGTTTTTCTGGGTTGAAACACCGGATGTTAATCTTATCAAGGAGAAAACTTATTACCTGGTAAGTGCCACAAACAATGAGTTGAAAGAAAACGATATTCATTATCATCAGTCTCTCACCACGATCGGTGCTGATTTTAATGAAAAATATTTTAGTTTCGGAAGTAATCAGATCGTAGAGGTGAAAGTGAAAGCAGATTATTTTGTAAAAGAGACCGCCTATGCTGTCTTAAGTGGAGCTAAGAATCGATGTAAAGGCAGTGACTGGGAAGCCGGATTATGTGGAGCGTGCCAGTATAAAATGGAAGCACCGACCGGGGGATTAAGAAAAACTTCACTTGAAAGTAGCGAGTTGGTTGACTTCGATATAATCATCAATGGGAGAAGCTATCCACTGGTAGAATTAAAACCACTCAAAGACAAAGAGGGAAATTTTATTGTCACGCTTGATTTGAAAAAAATACTTACCACTGATACCGCTGTCATTGAATTTCGCCAAAACGCTCAGTATCCCGTCTCTAAAGTAGTAAGGGGAGTAGAGTATTCACTCAGCTGTTCGAACACCAGTGAGAGTAAAACGATTGACGTGACACCGTCTTTGAAGCTTGAGGTCGAGATGAAGGTGAAGGGACGTTATTTAAATTTCTAGAGAGAGATGTAAAAATGAACCTCACTCTCTTAAAGTGAGGTTCATCTAGCATTTTATGAATTGAGGCCTTCAAATAAAGATGAAAGCAGGGCTTTCTGCAAACGGGTTAGTTGGTAAACGTTTGCCATAATAAGAACCGGGCTTTTTTTAATATTGGCGCAAATAACCAGCTGACCTTTTTCTTTGTTGTAGTCAGTAATGTCAAAAAGATTACCGAAATCTTTTTCATAACTTTTCAAGACATGTTCGTCCATTTCATCACATGAGGCGAGTTCTGGATAACGATCACCTTGAACTTTTACCTTGATCAGTTTGTTTTTTTCATTCTCATTTTTTGATTTAACCATATCGTTGTAGATAAGTTTCAAGTTAGAGGCCCCGAGATTTGATTTAAGAATAAACCAAAGTTCTTCAAAAAATCCGGAACGGTCGTTTGGCCAAAGCCCAAGTAAGTGGTTTCGCACTTTAAAAATTTCTTCCATTAAGGAAATATTATTTTGCAGAATCCAGTTTTCACGCATTTTATCGAAAATCTTTCTGGCCTCATCATAGGTAAGTTTTTCAAAATGATCTACCGTAAGACCAAACTCTGTATTTGCCCGGATGGGATAAAATTTAATTTCATTTTCCAGGCCGATCAAAAAATCTTCATTTTTTTGGTCTTCGGCAAAGATATAAGCATTAATAGGGAATTGTTTAGCCTCGGCCAGGTCGATGATCTTGCTGCTGGTGTTTTCGTGCTGTTTAAAAGTACGAACCACAGCTTGGTGCATGTTTTTTGTGTATAAAAGAGTAAAATCCATTTTGTCCTTCAATGCGAGCTAAAAGCCTGAGAGTTTAAGTTAGCTAATAGTCTAACTGAATAGTTTTTTTATGGGAACGTCCTACTAGGTAAATTTTAGCGAATTCGCCCTTTTTTTGAAGCTCGTATACACTAAAATCAATGGGTAAATTCAATATTCTGCTAATATTCATCTTTCTATTGCCGTGGGGGGCCATGTCCCAGGATGAGCGCTATTTTCGCCAAATTTTCTCTGGCGAGCTGGTGAAGGAAGGGCAGCGGGCCGATGACAAGAAATACTCCTATTTTATCCACACACCTTTCTATGCTCTGGATCTCAACCGTGATGCAGTGGCGGAGCAGATAATTTTTGTCAAAAAAGACAGCGAAGATTGGATCGAGATTTTTGAGGAAAAGGCCGGGATCAAAACAAAAATTTTTAGCTACCGCTTTGAGACCAAGGGCTACGATTCAGAACTTTTTAGGATTGAGTTAAAAAAACTTTCGGCCAGCACTTCCATTCTTATTATGCATTACTACGAAGGTTTAAGCCGATATACAGAGATGCAGGGGACTTCGAGAATCTATGCTCTCACTATTGATAATAACGATTTAAAAACGATGGTGGGCTTTAAAGGCCCTAGCTTTTTTGAAGAACATAAATCACTTAAAGGTCATTATCATTTGAGAAACTATCAAGTATCGCTTCAAGATTTAAACAATGATGAAACGAAGGAGTTGATTGTAAAGTTTCGAGAGACCAGCCAGGTCTTTATTTACAACGGCAATGGCAAGTGGAAAACGTTTAACAATTAAGAGGCTTTTGGAAAATCCTGATCATCGTCCACGTCTTGTTCTTGATATTCTGTTTTGTAGGGTTTGAACTGGGTTGTTTTCGAAAAATAATCGACTTTTTTGGCAGGATCAACGTGCTTCATTTTTTTAGCCACTACAATCCATAAGGCCATGGGTAAAGCGATCAAGAAAATCAAAGGGCCGATATAAGAATAAGGTGAACTTTGGGCCTTGCTTACAATGTTGGCCGGCACCCGTTCGGCACTGGTCTTAACTGGTTCTTCCGCCACTTTTTCGGCAAAATCATAACCAGGAGCGTGGATCGCACGGTCTTCTTCGATCGATACTTCGGTGACCGGTTCGACCGATGGGCCTCTTTGAGCAAACGCCTGATGGATAGTTAGTCCAGCGCCTAAAAATGATAAAATACAAATGAAAGAATAAATTGGTTTGCGCATTGATCTGCTCCTAATACGAATCTTATCGTGATTTAGGAAAATAAATTAAGGAGTAAATTATTCCCTTATCTTTTGATCAGGTATTACGAGCTTCCAAGTCTTCGAGTTCAGTGTAGAGCGCCAGCAGTTTATCTTCCAGGAAGCTCTGGGCATCGGTCAGGATTTTTAACTCCTGATTTTTGGGGTCCGCCAGTTTAGTGAAGTCCAGGTTGGCGATTTTTTCTTCTATGATTTTAGTCTTGGCTTCTGTCGTTTCAATTTCTTCGTAAATGGTTTCCAGGCGCTTTTTTTCTTTATTATTGAGTTTGGCGAAAGTTTTTTCCACCACTGGGGTTTCAATCGCTTTAGGGTCGACTCTAGATTCATCCGCGATCTCGCGCTCAAGTTCCAGGACTTCCAGGTAGGGAGCAACTTGTTCGTAGCCACCTTCGAAGTTTTGCAATTTTTTATTTTCAATCAACCAGACTTTATTAGTGACGGTGCTTAGAAAGGCCCTATCGTGACTGATCAGAATGACAGCACCCTGAAATTCAGAAAGTTTTTCTTCTAGAATCTGAATGGTTTCCAGGTCAAGATCGTTGGTTGGTTCATCGAAAATGAGAATATCGCCAACTCTGGTAAGATTTAAGGCCAACTGTAGTCTGCTTTTTTCTCCACCGGAAAATGTTTTAAGCGGACGATTAATGTCATCGCGGTGAAAAAGAAAACTTTCAAAATAGGAGGAGACATGCTTTTTACTGCCGTCGGGTAACGTCACAAAGTCTGAACCGTCGCCAAGAATTTGATAAGGAGTGCTCTCGCTCTCCATTTCATCGCGTTTTTGAGAAAAGTATTGGATCTGTAGGCTGTCGGCCGTTTTCATCACACCGGAAACGGGTTGGTACTCCTGCATGACTAATTTCAATAATGTCGTTTTTCCAACACCATTGTTTCCCAGCAGACCTATTTTATTTCCTTTATGGATTTCGCCCGTGATGTTTTCAAAAAGGGAAGCTTCTCCTGGATAGCCAAAAGTCAGATCGCTGAATGAAACAAGAACCTTGGTCTGGCGATTGGATTTGGATAGAGTGAGATCGAGATTTTTTTTGGCTTCACTTTTGATGGTTGAAACACGTTCTTTTAATCCCAGAAAATTTTCAACCCGCTTTTTACTGCGTGTTCCCCGGGCCTTGATCCCTTGTCGCATCCATGCTTGTTCGCGCTCTAGATTGTTCTTGAGCTTGTCCAACAAACGGAGTTTGGATTGTTCAGAGCGTTCCAAAAAGGCGAGATAATCAGTATACGATCCGACAAAACTTTCGATTCGCCCGTGCTGAATATGAAAAATTTTACGAGTGAGTTTTGAGAGGAGAAAACGATCGTGAGTAATAAGCATAAAAGCTTTGGAGGTCGAATTGAGTTCGTCTTCAAAAAGCTTAATCGTCTCAATATCAAGATGGTTGGTAGGCTCGTCCCACAAGATAAGATTAGCAGTACTGGAGAGGCCCAAGCTTAAAAGAATTTTTTTCTGTTCTCCACCGCTTAGTTCACTTACTTTTTTATTAAAATCTTCAAGCCCAAAATACTTAAGATAGGATTCATAGTTCTGAAGCAGATCCCAACCGTGAAGTGCTTCGAATTTATCGAGGGAGGTTTCATAAGCTAATTTCAGTTCGGGATAAAAAATATAAAAATAATCTTTGAGTGTGATTTGTCCTAGATTCTCAAGTGGCAATTCTTGAGGAACATAAAAAAGAGAGAAGCGTTTACCTTCATCGCCATCGCCCCGGGCCTTGTTAAATTCAAAGGCAGGAGTGGAATGGTCGGGCACAATCTCGCCGGTCAGAATTTTAAAAAGAGTCGATTTACCTTTTCCATTTAAGCCCAGTAGACCAATGCGGTCACCGACCGAAACAGAAATTTGGGCATTATCAAAAATAATTTTTGGACCAAAACTCAAGCGAATATTTTTCAGGGTGCATAAAAGACTCATTGGGCGATTATAGAGGGCCAAAGGGCCTTCGGCAAATTATTCCCCCTAGGGAAATAATAGCATAGCAACGTGCTAATATTTTATTTAGGGGATATCTGTACTAAGGAAATGAAATGAATTTTCCCGCCATAGCCAAACAGACCTATGAAGCCCTGAAGGGCCAGATTGCTTTTTCAAGCATCAGCCAATTCGTTATGGTTCACCTGAAAAAAATAGCCTCGCCTTTAGAAAGGGCACGTTTCGTCCATAATGTGGTGGATGATTATAATCGGGCCGTGTTCTCTCATCCTATTGTTCAACAACTAAGTCCGTGCAAAGCAGGATGCTCAGGCTGTTGTCACACCCAAGTCAGCTTGACGGAAGACGAAGCACAGTTGCTGGCTTTAAGAGTCAATGATGGATTAAAAATCGATTACTCGGCCTTGCAGATTCAAATGCGAGCGGGAAATAGCTCGGAAGAATTCTATAAATTATCCTATGAAGAGCGTCGTTGCCTTTTTCTGAGCACGGAAGACACTTGTCGCGCCTATAACGACCGTCCCTCTGTCTGTCGAACGAATGCTGTTTTGGGTGAAGCAAGTCAGTGTTCGACCAAAGAGGGAGTTGCTGAAAACCAGGAACTTAGACTGGTTAAAACCTCACAGGCCGACATGGCCATCATGGGGGCTTTTTTGACTTCTAAAAAAAGTGGTACGATCGCCCAGATGTTGGGAGAGATTATTTTGAAAAATGCAGCCCTTGCTCCAGCTAAAAAGACCAAAGCTTCTAAAAAATCCATTTCCATAGACAACGATCTATAGTATCAATTCCTGATGAATTGCCTACTGTGCCATACCCCTGCTACTCTTTTTGTGAGCGATGTTTTTCTCTGTGATCACTGTGGACTTCTTTTTAAAAATCCTTCGATCCATTATAATTCAGTCCAAGACTTTAATCGCTATGCAACTCACCAAAATAATGAACTTGATCAGGGCTATATTGAGTTTCTTAATAAACTGCTGATCCCACTCGCTCCATTCTTGCCGCAGCAATTCAGTGCGCTTGATTTTGGTTGTGGCCCGGGACCAACGCTCTCTGGCTTGTTGAGCAGGATGGGAGGTGCAGTGGAAAATTACGATCCTTTGTTTTTTCCCGCGGATGAATTGTTGAACCAAAAATATGAGGTGGTCACTTCTTCGGAAGTTGTAGAGCATTTCAAAAAGCCGGATGAGCATTGGCCGGCCCTGGTTGCGCTGGTAAAACCTGGCGGATTGCTGGGGATTATGACTCTATTATTTGGAGCGACAATCGATTATAAAAGTTGGTGGTATAAAAACGATCCGACCCATGTCGTTTTTTATCAGGAAAAAACAATCCACTACTTAGCGGATAAATTTAATTTAGAAATTCTTTTTAACGATCACAAGTCAGTGGTTATTTTTAGAAAAAACTTAGAAGGATAAAAGATGATTACGATGTATGCCATCCCCAATTGCGATACCGTTAAAAAGGCCAGGACCTTTCTGGATAAAAAAAAGGTTGAGTATCAGTTTATTGATTTTAAGAAGACTGCACCCACCACTGAACAGATTAAAAGATGGGGAGAGTTTTTTGGGGAGCTGCCCGCCAATAAAAAAGGGATCACTTACCGAAAATTTAAAGACGAATATGAGGGCTTAACTCCAGCGCAAAAAATCAAGTTTTTAATTGAAAATACTTCGATGATCAAACGTCCAGTGCTGGAAAGAGATGACAAAACTATCGCCATAGGATTTGAAGAAGATTTTTATAAAGGATTAAAATTTTAATTTATGGATAAAGCCGCTTACCTCCAAAAAAAACTTGAGCAAAAAGAGAGCATCGTCACCTTTAAAAGAGAAGAGTTTTGCTTTAAATGCTTTCGTTTGCAAAAAAATTGTCTTTGTCATTTGATTAAACCTTTTGATTCCCAAACTCATTTTGTCCTGCTGATTCATCCGATGGAGGCTAAAAAAGAGAAGATGGGAACTGGTCGAATTTCGATCGCCTGCTTAAAAAATTCAGAAATGATCACCGGGATTGATTTTAGCGAAGATAGCGCGGTGAATGCTCTGATCGAGGATCCGAACAATCATTGTATGGTGCTCTATCCGGGAGACAAATCCTTAAACATTTCCAGTGATGACTTGGCCCCTCTTCAAAACTTAGGCAATAAGAGACTCGTCGTTTTTCTAATCGATGGAACATGGCCCTGTGCTAAGAAAATGATGAAACTTTCTAAAAATATTAATTCGCTTCCAAGAGTTTCTTTCACTTCAACCCACGAATCGCTTTTTGTGATCAAGGAGCAGCCTGCTGAATTTTGCCTCTCGACGTTGGAGTCAATTCATTTTTTTCTGGCGGAGAGCGAGCGCAGAGGGCTGGAGAAACTAGAAGGCCAGCAGGACAATATGATTGAAGTGTTTAAAGAGATGATTAATTTTCAGATTGAATGCGCCCTTAATCCAAGTCTTTCTTCTTATCGCAAGAGCAGTGGCGGTTATTCCAAAAAAGAAGAGCGCTCTAAACCCAAGAAGTGGGGAACCAGGCGAATTATTCATAAAGACTAGACCTATGATCTTCCCTTGAAATATTAACCCCCGGTTCGATGTTTTCAAATCATCGAACAGGGGATGAATATATATTTAGTGTGGAAGAGTTTTAAGTAAGTCGCTACAAGCTTTAATTCCGCCATTATCTTTAACAGCAAGATTTGTTTTTAAGTCATAACAACCTTCTGTTTTGATTTCGGTCTTGAGTTGATCAATCATTCCACATGTCATGATCACGCCGAATGGGCCAGTGTCTGCTTTGCTTCCTTCATCCAATAATTTTTGAAGTCCTTTTTTTCCTGTCTTTAATACATCCAGAACACCTATTCTTGATTTGCTAATTTCAATAATATCTTTCTTTGTGAGTTTTTCACCTTTTGATATTGCCAATTCTTTTAGGTCTTCTATAGATCCACAAAACATAGCATAAGTTTCTTGTTGCTCTGTAAGTGCCATTGCATTTGCGCTTAGTAGGAACGTTGCAATTAAAAATAGATTTTTCATTTTTGCCTCCAAATAAATTTGTTTGGTCAAATATAGTCTGAATTGGGATTGCTTTGTTAACGTGGGTAAATGTTACAGTCTTTATTGAGTCCGCCCCCATTTATGGGCACTTCAAATGAGCGCCCCCTTCTTAATATCCGACTGAAATCCTTAAAAAGGGCGATTCTTTCCTTCCATCTTTTAAGGCGTTAAGCACTTATAATGTAAAATAGATTTACAACCTTTTAGTGGGTACTCATATGTTGAATTTTTTTTACAAAACCCTTTTGATTGCGCTGATTTCAGGGTCGCTCACCACCATGAATTTATCTGCTTATGCCCAAGAGGCAGCCGCCAGTAGTTCGGCTACGGCAAAGATGAGTAAGAGCGATAGCTCTGGTCTTACTCGTGATGCAGATGGCGTGTTGAAAAAAACAGAAACGCATAAGTTCGAAGGGACTAAAGAAGATGGAGCACTTCAAATTATCACCATGCTCGCCGTTGGGGTCATTGGCACAAAACTTTTAATGTATAAAAAGTGGACTCTCGATATGTCAGTCGTGGCCGCGGCCAGTGCTGCTTATATCGCCGCTGAAATTATCAATATCATGAATTTGAAAAATCAACTGTCTGATATGGATGTCCAGGTCACAAAACGTAGTGACGGGAAAATGGATCAAGCTCAGATTGAAACGATTGAAAAATTAAAAGAATCGTATGAGAAAGTAAAAAAATCAGTGCAAACCAGAAAAACGTTGCAACTTGGAGCGGCTGCAATATTTGCGGGAGCTGCAGGAATTGCAGCTTACCAGAGATATTTCGATGAACTAAACTTTTCAAGCTGCGAGGCCGGTATTCTTCAGGCCCAAGCTGAATTGGCAACTTGTGTAACAGAACAAAATGCGGCAGCGGCGGCAGCAGCGACAACTGGAGGCTCAGCGCCTTTTCTCATGCAAGCGGCAGAGTGTGGAGCGTGTTCGACTACGTTGGGAACTCTGTCCTCTGAACTCGTAGCGACTAAAACAAAAAGTGAGGTCCCGGGTCCCTCGCTGTCCAAGGCCACCATCGTTGTTCCAAAAGATGGAGTAGACCAAACGCTAACCGTGACCCCTTGTGCGGGAATAATTGATAATGGAATAAAGTCGACTAAAGTCGTTCCTGCTTGTACGACCTATATTAATGGAAAAAAATTAAATCAGGCCTATGGAGCGTTTGCCGAAGTCGCTGGGGTAAGTGATACGACCAAAGGATTTTCTCTGGAGAAAATGCTTTTCGTCAATGCTGCCGATCAATTGCCAAAAAGGATGAGCGTTGATCCAAGTATTGCCTCACGAAGTTTTCTCCAGAAAATGATGGACACCGTCTTTCCTCGAGCTGAAGCCGGTATGATGGCGATGCTGGGGTTAGGAGTGGGGGCAGCCGCTTCTTTTTTCTTAGCAAAAACGACTGTCAGCCAAACGATTGATAAGTACTTATTCACCCCTGGAGGAAGAATCATTGCCTGGGGGATTTTAGCCGCTGCTGCTCTTCTGGGAGCAAAAGCTTCTCAAGGAGAAATCGATAAAATTGACGGACATCTAGCTCGGATTGATCAAATGCTGAAAGATTTAAATACACTTAAATCTGGTATCAAGAGCAATAACGTTAATGAACAACAAATTAAGCTGGCCGCTTTTAAAGCCAATCAACAGCAGGATATTCCGCTGACGACTAATAATAACGAGAAGACCGATTGTCTTCTTGCCAGTGGAGGCGGTAGCTGTACTCCATTGTCTGATACGATAAAAGCGATGCCTGGATTTACAAATCTTCCCGATTCATTCAAATCAATTGCCTCTCAATCTGCTCAACTTGGAGATGGCTTGAGTGGAACTAATTCTATTTCGGGTTCAACTCTGACCAGTGCTGCCTCGCTTGCCAATAAACATGCTGCCATTGCTAAACTTGGAAATTCAATTAAAAATAAAATTAACGACAAGTTATCTAAGGCCGGAAAACAAAAAATAGATTTTGATAAAGAAGAGAAAGGATTATGGAGTCAGTTGAAGGCCCAAACCTCAAAAGCTTTGCAAAGCAAAGGGATGAGCGGTGGAGCCTTTCTTTCCGGCACTGGTATTAGTCCAATTTCTACATCGGCTGCGATTGCAGCTGTGCCTGCTTATAAACCTAAGATCGCTCCGGCAGTAGCAGCACTTGCCCCAGCAAGTTCAGCTAGTAAGGATAAAGACTTCAGCCTAGACTTCAATGAAACTCCTGGCTATGCAAGTGGCGCTGGTGGTTCCGATGCGAAAGAGCCATCTTTTGATATCGGTTCAAACGACATTAATACCGATAGTGGGGAATCCATTTTTCAGGTTATTTCAAATCGTTATATTAAATCTGGTTACCCAAAACTTTTAGATGAGATACCCGTAAAAAAATAGTTTTAGAATTTTGTTTTTTTGAGCACAATGAGGCACGTATGTTGAAAATTTTTTACAAAACACTCTTAGTATCACTTTTATCAGGCTCACTGCTTATGCTGGATTTCAGTTATAAAGGTGCCCTGATTCAAATGAATTCGCTTCGCGCTGAAACGGTGAAGACCGAAGGCATCGAGGACAACGACATGATGGCGACCTTGACCATGGCGAGTGTCGGATTAATTGCCGCCAGGCTTTTTACTTATAAGATGACGACAGATGTAATGCTGGCCGCTGCTGGTGGAGCTGCTTTTATTGCCGGAGAAATTCTTGCGACCCTAAAACTCAAAGAAGTAATGAAAGATTTAGAAACTCAAATTACTCGAGACGATAAAGGCAATATAGATCAAAAACAAATTGAAACGCTAGAGCGCTTAAAAGAGTCTTATCAAAAAGCGAAAGAGACCGCTAATACCAAAAAAACTCTTCAGAAGGCAGCAGCCGCTGCGTTCGCAGCCGCGGCTATCGCAGCGATTGTTTTAAAGTCTAGTGAGACTTTAGCTTTTGAAGGATGTCAGGCAACTCTTACTGCTGCTGGCTCCAGCTGTCCTATGTCGGCAGGAACAGCGGCCTCAAGCACTGCTGCTTTAAAGAGCCTTCAGGCGGGGAGAGAAGCCGCTCCAACTTCAATGACAGGAAAGAGTACAGAGGTTTCTGGCCTGGCCGCTTTTACTTCAGCTCAGGCGGCATTGAGCGCCAGTCTCGCAGCCTCAGCTGTAGCCTACGCTATTTGTCCTGGAACTTGTCAGGAAGCAACGGCCGCAGCTTGTACCGCCGCTGCTGCATCGATTCAAGCTTGTTCCTCGGTTGCTCCGACCTGTGAAATGACTGGGGCCTACGGTGTATTTGGAGTGATCAGCTATCAACCATTGAAACCGATGATGTCAGAACCCGTTTATTATTCAGCAATTCCGAAATCAGAAAATATCTTTGCTAATATCTCAAAATTTTTTATGTCTGAAGCCCGCGCTGATTTATTTAGTCCCTTGGGAATTGCTTCAAGCTTGGCGATCAAATATTTATTAGCAACGAATCTTGCCCTGTCTGCACAGATTGATGCCTTTCTTTTTACTCCTATGAAAAGAGGAATGGCGTGGGCCGCTTTATCGGCCTTAACTTTTGCAGCTACCGGTGCTACTGATAATCAAATTAAAAAACTTGAAGCCAATATTCAAAAAATTGATCAAATTTTAAATTCGATGTACGCTCTCAAAAATGGAGTTGCCTCAACAGGTGCGCTGGGGGTTACTAATCCCAAAATTGACAAAACACTTGTAATAAATAAAAACGTCGGCATCAATACCTCTAAAAATAAAGATATCGATTTAAAAGAGAGTGGAGGTAGCGCACTTCCATGTGTGACTGGATCTAATCCTGATAAATGTCCATCTTTCAGCAGCCAAATCAATGCTCAAGCAGATATTAAACTTATGCCGGAATATTTACAGACCCAGATTGGGGACATCTCCAAGTTAACCGATGGCATTAATGGAACGAGTAAGGTTTCGGGGACCACTCTAGGCTTAGCCGAAACAGTGGGAAATCAGCAAAATGCTCTAAGAGCTGAATTGAAAAAACAGCAAAAAAACTTGCAAGACAAACTTAAAGCAGCAGGTGTCAATATTGACCTTGCCCGTGAAAGCAGCAAGCTTGAAGCGAGTATGAAAGCCGCTGTTCAAAAAGAACTTGATGCTAAAAAAACTACTGCCGGCCAAATTCTTTCCAGTTTTGGCGGTGGTCGATCTGGATCTAGTTCAGCATTTAGTTCCGGACTTGCGACTTCACCAACAGATGCATCTAAAAAAGCAACTGATAAAAATTCAGCCGATAAGGCCAAAGCAGTGGGCGGAGGAACTTTTGCCGCTGTCCCGGCACCAACCGGATTTGATTCAAAACTAGGAAAAGATGAGGAGCTTGAGGCGCGACTAGCAGCGGAGCAAAAAGCTGCCGATGAAGCAGCCGCCGCAGCTTCAGCTACTCAAACGGCTTCGATGGATGATTACGAAATGAAAAATGACATTACCCAAGACAAAGAATCTTCAATCTTTGATTTGATTTCTAATCGCTACCAGAAATCAGGATATCCTCGATTATTTAAAAGAATAAAATAGAAGACCCGATGACGTTTGGATTATTTTTTCCAAACGTCATCGATTTTTTGTGCCGTCATGTCATTGCGGTTCAAGGAACCAAGACCCAGCTCTTCCTGGTAAGTTCTTAGCAAGGTATAAAAATTATTGGGGCGTGAGGATTTACTTCCAGGTATTACGTTGGCCCCAAAGAGAAGTGTATAAATTTGATTATTGAGGCGATTGCCTTCATCAAAAGTTACTACCACTAATAAATCTTTTGGAAATTTGGGTGAATGAAGAATTGAATCAAAATGCTCTCGAAACCATTTATCGCCAAAGGCCACGCCTGTATCATGTCCATCATTTTTCATACTGGGAATAAACATAGAGAAATCTTTGAGTTTTCCCTCGGCAAAATCAGTGAAAAATTCACTGCCTTCTACTACCTTTGCACAACGTTTAGGATCAGTTTGAACATTGATGAAGCTGATAAAGGGAACATGTTTTCTGGCATAGTCTCCAGAGGTTTTTCCTAAAAAACAATTTCCTGGATAATCTTCAGCATAAATTTTCCAATCCTTCTTCGCTTCTTCCAATAAGTCGCCAAGGTGTTTTTCATTGAGATCAATCGGTTTGTCATGGGTGATGTTGAAAGTGCTTCCGGCAATCATGGCAATATAATTTCCCTGCGAAGGATTGGTGGCCGCTTTGAAGTTAGTGAGCAAGGCTCCTTCTTTTGTTAAGCTGGAAAAATAAGGCTGCTTAAGAGCTTTTAAATATTCCGTATTCTCAAAGACGATCACAAGCACTTTGTTGAAGTTGGCAGCTTGTAAGCTGAAAGACAGGGTTGCCAAGATGAAGGAGAGATACAGTTTTTTCATTTGCCATGGTCCTAGGAGAGGGAGTTAAAACGACTCTTTTTCCTCCTTTTACCAAGTTATGGCAAGCTTTCACTTTTGGGCCAATTATTATTAGTTACTTTGTGAGACTTAGTGATATAAAGAGATTAATGGAGTAGAAATGCAAAAAATAGAATTACTTGGGCCATGTGATAATGATGAGCATAACAGCGGAATATGCCCTCTGCGCGAGCTTTTAACCCGGCTAGGGGACAAGTGGAGTGTGCTTTTGATTCTGACCTTGGCAAAAATGCCAGAGCGGCGCGGGCGCTTCACGGAAGTTAAAAAAAATATCCCGGGCATTTCCCAAAGAATGCTGACGGCGACCCTGCGCAACCTGGAAAGGGATGGCCTTTTAAAGCGGGAGGTCTTTGCGGAAGTTCCTCCCCGAGTTGAGTACCAGTTAACCGAACTGGGCGCGAGTATCTTAAATCCAATGCAAGAAATCGTTGTTTGGATTGAAGGGAATTGGTCGACCATTAGAAGTTCCAGAGATCAGTTTGATGGCCGAACGCCCAAGTAATTAGATAATTTTTTCCCAAATTAGTGTAACATTTCGAAAATGATAGACAAAAAAAACATTTTAAAAAAACTCATTGAAAACCTACAAACTGAGCTTGGGGAAGTTGAAGGCGCCGCTAAATCGACTAGAGACTTGGCCACTCAGGATGATTTGAAATCTGAAGGTAAATACGACACGCGGGCAATTGAAGCCTCTTATTTGGCCAGTGCTCAACAAAAACGAGTGGAAGAAATCAAAATTGATATTCAGATGCTGGAAGAGATAGAAATTCAAAACTCCAAGAAACTTCAAATGGGATCGCTGGCCTTAATTGAATACAAGGGTAACGAACGATACTATTTTTTAACATCAACCTCGGGCGGGACGATGCTCACGGTTGATGGCCAAACGATTTTAGTGATTTCTGTTTTTTCCCCGCTGGGCAATGGTGCATTGGGGCTGGTAGAGGGGGAGAGTTTTGAAGTGGAAACACCAAAGGAACTTAGAACCTATAAAGTGCTAAAAGTTTACTAGAATTTTATTAGATAAGATTTTTTATTTTTGCCAAAAGCGTGTTGATCTCTTGAACACTGATAACGGCATTATTTCGCACGATAACTGAGTGGCGATAAATCTGATCCTGCTTCTGGGAAATCAAGATCTTCTCTTTCAAGTGAGGATTGCTTTTAAGGAAAATATCTAAATATTCTTTTGTGACAATTGCAAGGTCAGCTCTTTCTTCAACGACGGCCATGATATTTCCTTCATGCGAGTTGGTGAGCTCGAGTTTCCATTTTTTTAGTACTTGTGGATCAGTCGAAAATTGGGCAAAGCCGTAGTGATAGCCGAGAATGCCTCTAATCGTTTTATTGAATAAATCATCAAAATAAGATTGAGTTTTCTTTCCAGTTTGCCTTGTGATGAAAACCTCTCCTCCAACTAAAAAAACGTTTGAGGCATTGACCGGTAAATTGACCCAGCCCCAATGAATGCTTTCAAAAAAAATAATGTCATAGATTTTATTTTTAAGATCCTCATATCTTCTTTTGGCAGAAGTCTCAATCAATTGGAAACTATATTTATTTTGAGAATGATTAAGCTCCTTGAGGAGTTCAACTACTAAGCCGACCGGGACTCCTGCCTGCCAGGAAACAAAGGGCGGAAATTCGTAAGCGCCAACTTTAACAATTTTAGTTTCACCAAAGGCGAGTGAAGAGCTGAAACAAAGCAAAAGGATAAACAATTTAAACTGTTTTTTTATCATGACGACTTGTTTTGTTTTTGAGGGTTGGGCAGCAGGATAATGAATTGAGTATTTAGAGATTGTTGGTTGTAGAAAAAATCACCATTATGTCTTGCAATAATACCGTGACTAATACTTAAACCTAGCCCGGTTCCTTTTCCCAGTTCTTTGGTGGTAAAAAAGGGATTCATTATTTTGTCCAGAATGTTTTTATCAATTCCTTCGCCGCTGTCTGTGATAATAATGCGGGTATAGTCATGATGACTATCAAACGCTACCGTGATCCATTTATCTTCCAGTACCTCTACGGCATCAATCGAATTATTAATCAGATTAATTAATACCTGACCCAGCTGAGTCATATTTCCGAACATTATTTCATTTGGGGTGTAGTTGAATTTTAGGGTAATTTTCTTTTCATTGGCCCGATTGAGGCAAAGATTTGTTAAGTCTTCGATGAAATTGTCGATTGTACTGGTAACAGGCTTGTCGTTTGATCCATCTCGAGAAAAAGATTTTAAGCCTTTAATGATCTTTGCGATCCTTTCGCTCGTCTCATGAATTTTGTGTGCCTTAAGCGCAAGCTCTACAGCATCAAGCTTATTGAGCGATAGTCTTAAAAGGGTTGAATGGCCTTGAATGATGGTTAAGGGGTTATTGATTTCATGAGCAATGGCCCCCGCCATTTCTCCCAGCGAGGCAAGTCGGCTGGCCTGAAAACTTTTCAACTGCTCTTGATCGCGTTCTTTGGTGCGTTTTTCTACAAGCTCTTCCAATAGGGAATTGTGCTCGTTGAGTTTTTTATCCCGTTCCTTAATGGCGTTGATCGTCTCATTAAATGATTCGGTCACCACGTTGAGTTCACCAAAATAATCGGTTTTAAATTTAATATTATAATCTCCCAATCCTACTTTTCCGGCATCCCGGGCAATTTCAAACAGAGGAGAAATAATCCATTTTCTAAGGATGAAGGTCATTATGCTGGCGACGGCAATTCCCATAGTGATCGTAATGAGAAAAATGAGACCACCCAGATGACGAAAAGCGTCTGTAAATTGAGCTGTGGAATAATAAACTTCAATTGAACCCAGATTGCGTCCTCGGTAGAGGATGGGCGATGTCAAAAGATCAATTTCCTTAAGTTTTACAAGCTCAAGTAAATTTTTATCCTGAAAATTTTCGCTGGTAGCATGATAGCGATGTAAACCATCGGCGGCCACAATTCGAGCGGCAATAACTGTATCCAATTTTTCATCTAGAAAAGAATTTAGAACTTCCTGAATATAAACTTCATCATAATTCCACAGGGGGAGTACGACTGCCTGTCGGGCAATAACCAGAGCATGCGCTTTTTCGTTTTGAAGGTGGCGAGTGACCAGTCTTTTGGTCAGAGTGTAGGTGGAGGCGGCAACCAGCCCTACTCCAATCAGAGTAGCGATAAAAGTTACGAATGCAGCGAAAGGGGATAATTTTTTCATCAGTCGTTAATTATTTTATTCCTTCTGCTTTTGTCACAAACTGATTTGCGTAAATAAGCTTACCGTCGTTTATACAAATTTTTTCGAACAAAGATACTTTACGATTTAACTGATTAAGCAGGAAATTAAAATCCTGATGATCGGAAGAAAGGGTTGTCTTGCTTTCTAATAAAGGACGATTGAGACCCATGACAATATTCATTGTGACTTGAACCAGTACTTCGCGACTATCGAAATCAATCTCCATCTGCTGGAATGAAAATCCGTAGACTTCTTTAGCGGAGATAATAACTTCATTAGGATTAAGCTTGATTTGGCCATTGCTATCGGCTTGAGCTACCCGGTACAAAACACACGCTTTTTCTTCATCATGGCCTTTGACCACCGATGCGAATGACGAAGATGTAAACAGGGTGACCCACGCGAGTAAGAGCAATGACTTTTTCATTCATTTCCTAAGGTTCAAAAAATTCTATTATCACTATGGTAAACACTTGGTGGATTAGTCACAAGCTCATATGTAAAAAATATAATGATTACTTAGTAAATTATGTTTGTCTTTATAATTCCTGTTTCGCTCCAAAGAGAGAGACGCCATCACTGATGATAATTTCGCTGTCCAGCCAGAGGTAAGGATTATCTTTTTTTGTTTTTTTGGCAGGCGTGACAGAGGGGAGAGTGCCGTGGCTGAGAGTTTTCTTGTCAGTTTCTTGATTCTCGTCCTGTTTCTCATTTTGCTTTTCATTTTGCTTCATCGTTAAATCCTTGCTGCAGGTCGTATGACAAAATTGTCATAGTTTGGAGAATGACTGAGCAAAATAAGTGCCACTGAAATCCGGGCATGTTGAATGATGCGTTCGGAGAGTTGCGTAAATAAAGAACTTGCTGCAGAAGCTAAATGTTAAATTATGAATGTGACGAATAAACCTTTTGAGAAGACAATCAAGCAATGAGAACTCTAAAAAAGAAAAACATTTTTGCCTTTTTTATTCTTTACTCCCTCTTGGGATTAAATGGCTGTGCTTCTAAGAGCAGACCAGCTCTCTATCCTAACGAGGTTTTTAAGGAACGGGGGCAGGCCCGTGCAGAAGCCGATATTAATCAATGCCTGAGTGATGCTGAAGTTTTTCTTAAATCGCCTGAAGGAAAAAAAGTCGCGCGAGGAGGAAGTTTTGGAACTTCGGTCGGAGTTGGCACTTCAATTGGTCTAGGCTCAAATAGTGGCATGGGGGTAGGGGTGGGCGTCGGAGGTGGCAATCGTGTCAGCGGGCTGGACGTCAAAAAAAGTTTTGTCAATCAATGCCTGGCGGACAAAGGCTATCAGGTCCTTGCTTGGGACTAATCATTCATTGCCAATTTTGTATTAAGCCCTGTTGAAATGGCCAGCATTTTTAGCCGTATCTCAAGCTTGTGAAGATAACCTTTTTTATGATTGTGGGTATTGGAGTGGTAACGGGCATACCAACGACGATCTTTTTTAGCATATCGCTTTTTTATGATGCTCAAAATTTCAGCCATCTTCATCAAGGCATAACCTTGATCGGCCTTAATTTTAGTTTTGCTCATCGGCTTAAGCTTCATTCTGATAAATTCTTTGTTCCAGACATCAACATTGATCTGGGCCACCGATAGGTCTCCGGTGCTCGAAATCTTGTCGCTCTGGAAATTACTTTCAGTATCAATGATTGCTACAATAATTTGAGGTTCAACTTTATACTTATTCAATGCCTTTGAAATTTGAGTCGCAATAGTGTCCCGCTCTTTACCCTCAAGTTCAGGTTGAACGATGGAAATCATATTGGCGATGATAAAAGACTCATTCGGAAACGCTTTGCGATCAAAGTTTTCAAACTTGGGCGGGAGGCTTGTTTTGATCACCTTGCTTAATTTCTTGGGGATCACTTTGATCGTGCTGGTGCTTACGCTTGAGCAACTTTGAACCAAAAGAGATGCAAGTAGGATAAACGCTATCGGGAGAAGTTTGGTTGTTAGATTTTTCATATTTTAAAAGTATAAACGAATAAGCGAGGGCCACAGCGCTTCCTATCTTTTTTACACACCCTCCCTCTTAAAAAGTGATAAGCCATTGAAGCTTCAAGATTTCTATGGCATTTTCTATTTATTTAGAGCTAATAATTAAAGCAAATCTGCCTCCTAATATGGCCAGGTGACTTAACCCCTTATCGATCAGGATCAATAGATGAATGATAAATTAACGACTGCCTTTGACCGAAATAAGGATCCCATCTTGGGTGTTCTAAAAGAAGTTATTAATGGGGAGTCATTGCGGATTCTCGAGATTGGATCGGGAGAAGGACAGCATGCCGCTTATTTTGCCAAACATTTTAAAAATATCGTCTGGACAACCTCGGATGTTGAAGCTCAACACCCGGCCATTGTAAAAACGCTGAGCCAGGCAAAACTTTCTAATTTAAGAGGACCATTAAAATTTGAGATCGGAAAAGATGATTTTCCGAGATATACATATGACATCGTTTTCACCGCCAATACATTTCACATAATGAACTGGAAACAATGTAAAAATCTAATGAAAATGTTAGGCAATCGGATGAGAGAAGGCTCGCAAGTTATCATTTATGGCCCATTTAATTACGGTGGTAAATTCACCAGCGAAAGCAATAGTGAATTTGAACGATGGTTGAAAGAAAAAAGTCCAGAGAGAGGCATTCGCGCTTTTGAAGACGTAAATAATAATATGGTTAAGAATGGGTTTACGCTCTATAAAGACTATGAAATGCCTGCCAATAATCGCATGTTGGTTTACACCAGACTTCTCTATGCCAAAGATCTCTAAGTAGAAAATTACATGTAGATAGTTTTATCTTTAAATTTTTTGTTAAAATATCGATCCAGTGATTCTTCATGGTCTTTCATCACGGCTTCGATGAATTCATTGGGGTGAATATTTAAAGCTTGCGAGAGCTTCGGCATGATTTTCAAGGGAACACTGCATGTTGCATTTTCGATATCAGTAATTAATTTATCACATTTTAATCCCAGTAAATGGGCGACCTCTATTGGCGAATAGCCTTTGGGATGCACTGCTCTTTTGGCCTTGACGAGAGTCGCGATATGATTAAAAGTCCTCATAATTGTTTCCCATATATAGCAATATTGCTCAGACTTAATTTTGAATAATTTCTAGTAAATGGGTAGTTGATTTATGATCAAGAAAATTTCAAGAGAAGCTAAAGAGATGACGCTTTCTCTTGAAAATTGTCATTATCTTGATACTTGCGAAAGACATTTTATTGATAAATATCAATTAAATGACAAGTCTTGTCTCAAGAGCGCAGCTTTTAGCATTCTATTAATCAATGATTTTAATCATCTTTGTCTATCAGTGCTTTAATCCTCCAATAGCGAAGAGAGAGTGTGCGGTTTGACTAGCCACAGGAGTAGCGCTTTGATGGGTGTCTAACTCGTGAAATCGGCAGGTTGTCTTTTTACTTGAGTTTGTTAATTAATTAGTTTATAGTTATATAAACTAGTGAATCCGCCAAAGGAGGGGGAATGCGCGAAGGTAACAAGATACTTTATGAACTACAAGCTGAGATTTGCTCCGCTCTTTCGCATCCGCTTAGATTGGAAATTCTGGATTTGCTTTCTAATGGCGAAAAAACAAGCTCTGACTTACTGGCAATTTTAGATATTCCGAAAGCTAACTTGTCTCAACACTTGGCCGTTTTAAAAGATGCTGGAATATTAAAAACCAGGAAGGATGGTCAGTTTCAATTTATTTCCTTCGCCATTCCTAAAATTAAGGATGCTTGTTCGTTGGTGAGGGAGATCCTGGCCGAACGGCTAGATGATAACGAAAAAAAAATGAGTGAATTAAAAAAGAATTTAAATCAACAAGTGAAAGCGATTAATGTCAAAACGACAAAAAAAGCCTCAAAACGGTAGGGTTAATATGAAAAATAAAAAAATCTTTGCATTGTTGTTAACTCTGTCCTGGAATGCCCATGCCAACGAGGAATTTGAAAAAATCTGGCAATCCATTTCCACTCGTAGTTTGCACTTGAAGTCTTCACAAGAAATGGTGCTGGCTTCCGAAAAAAATAAATCGCGAATGGGTAAGCACTGGTTGCCTACACTATATGTCACGGGTTCATCCTATTTGACCAGTGATCCCGGCGCCAATATGTTTGGTTTGCTTTCTCAGCGCTCAATAGAACAAATGGATTTTATTCCTGATAAGCTCAATCATCCCGGGTCTAATTTATACACCAAAGGTGCAGTGGGAATAAACCTGCCTCTGTATGAAGGGGGAATGAAGAGTTCAATTGCCAAGGCCAGTGAGTTTCAATATGAAGCTAAAAAATTAGAAGACAGCTCTCATAAAGTTCAACTGTACGGTGAAGTGGCCAAGAGTTATTTTACCCTTCAGTCTCTGGAGCGCTTTAACGCTGAGATAGCTAAAATCAAAAAGACTTTGGATAATATTATTGGCAGATATCAGATCGGGAGCAAGTCAAACATGCTTGGTTATTCTGGTCTTTTAGGGTTACGCAGTCTTAACAATAGAATTCTTGCGATTACCGATGAAACCAGTGCTAAATATGCTGCTCATTTAAAAGCGTTGAACGAATTGAATGGCGAGCAAATAATGTTGAACCGTAAAGAGGCCGCCAATTATTTAAGCGACGTTAATAAATACTTATCGAGCACTCAGGGGGAATACCAGGAAACAGATAAGGTTCGGGCCCTAGAGCAAAATGCCAAAGCTGCAAGTGAAATGATCGGTGCAGAAAAATCAAGAAATCGTCCGAGAGTTGGGATTTTTGCGGAAAGTTACGCTTTCAATGGTGAACGAAAAACCGCTACCGGTTATACCACTGGTATTTCGTTAAGCTGGAACATATTTTCAGGAAATGACTTAGGAGCGTCGGAGGAAGCCATTCATAATTCACATGCCGCTAAGTACTATGCAGAAGCAAGTTCTCAAAAAGAAAAAATGGAATTTAATTCTTTAACTGAAATGGAAACTACCTTAGTTAAAACAATTGTCACACTGGATGAAAGCCAGAAGTTATTAGATGAACAAACGATTGTGGCCAATAATCTTTTTAGAAATGGAATGATCAATGCGCTTCAGTTAACCGAAGTTCTTTCCAGAAGAGTGGATTTATTAAAATCTAAAAACGATGTTGAACTGAACTTGGTTGAGACCAAATCCAAAAAAATGTTATTTACTAAAAATAATCCAGATCTTTTAAAATAAGGATGACTATGAGTACTGAAAATAATTACAAAATGGGATTTGCAGGAACACTGGCGAAGATGTTCATCAAATCAAAACTGACCTTAGTCATCGCCATTGCCAGTATTTTACTGGGAATAATGGCGGTCTATATGACCCCTAAAGAAGAAGAGCCTCAGATCTCTGTGCCGATGATTGATATTCAGACGGCAGCCCCGGGACTTGATGCCCATGAGGTTGAAAGAAAAGTGACAGAAGTTATTGAACGAGCAGTCTGGGGCTTAGATGGCGTTGAATACGTCTATTCTGGCTCTCAAAATCATGGATCACTCGTTACGGTACGCTTTAAGGTTGGCGAACCGATGGAGCCGAGTCTCGTTAAGATTCACCATAAGTTAATGGCGATCAGAAGTGAGCTGCCAAAAGAGGCAATGGCTTCTGAGGTAAAATCTTTTTCGATTGATGACGTCCCTTTCTTGGTTCTCACATTCAGTTCAAAAGACGTGGATGATTATAAATTGCGGTCTCTGATTGCTCCCTTGGCGAGAGAACTCTCAAGCACTCCCGATCTGGCACGTGTTGAGCTACTTGGCGGACTTAAGCGAAGTGTCCGGGTGATTATCGATCCTTCAAAGTTAAAAGCGCGAGGGGTTTCACTTGGTTTTGTCGCCAAGGCACTGGAAGCCAATGATTCATACAAGCCAGCAGGTAAAAACTGGAGTAAAACAGAGGTCTTTGATATTGATGTCGGTGGTCGATATGAATCAGTCGAAGAAATAAAAAATGTATCTGTTGGTCAGCGTGGCGGTGCCATTATCAAGATCAAAGATGTGGCCGATGTAATTGATGGACCTGAAGAGCGCACGCGCGTTTCTTCGCTTATCTCGAGAGAAAATGCTGGGATTGAAGAAAATGCGGTCTCAATTGTTTTTGCCAAAAGAAAAGGAACCAATGTCGTTACCCTCGCAAAAGAATTAATTGAAAGGGCCAATGCATTTTCAACTAATATTCCTAGCAATATTAAAATGTCGATCATCAGAGATTATGGTTCAACTGCTGATGAAAAATCCAAAGAATTGATCGAGCATTTACTGCTGGCCACCTTTTCTGTTTCGGTTTTGATAGCGATTGTAATGGGATTTAGAGCGGCGTTGGTTGTTGCCACTGCGATTCCAGTTACTCTTGCCCTGACCCTCGCCGTTTATTATTTCATGGGATACACCTTAAACAGGGTAACTCTTTTCGCTCTTATTTTTTCAATCGGTATTCTGGTTGATGATGCCATTGTAGTTGTGGAAAATATTGAACGCCATTTAAAGTTAAATAAAAAACTGTCTCTGATTAAAGCGACCCTGAATGCAGTAGCTGAAGTAGGTAACCCGACAATCCTTGCAACTTTTGCAGTGGTAGGTGCCATTCTTCCAATGGCCTTTGTTTCGGGAATGATGGGGCCATACATGAAGCCCATTCCGGTAGGCGCAAGTTTTGCGATGATCTTGTCTTTGTTCGTGGCCTTTATTGTTACTCCATGGGCAGCGGTGAAAATATTAAAGCATGATGATCACGCTCATGATCATCCAGAAGTGGTTGAACCTACAAGTAAACTTGATGCACTCTACGAAAAAACAATGAACATCCTTTTAGGGAACAAAAAATCCAGTGCTATGTTCATGGGTTTTACAATTGTTCTGTTGTTAGGGGCGATGAGTTTAGTTTATTTTAAAAACGTAAAAGTGAAAATGCTTCCTTTTGACAATAAAGAAGAGTTTCAGGTTTTGATGGATTATCCCACAACCACTCCACTGATGGTTAATAAAGACCATTCAGTTGAACTTGCTCGAGAAATTTTAAAAAATCCCAATGTTTTAAAAGTACAAGTTTTCGCAGGTGAGCCGGCGCCATTTTCTTTTTCCGGAATGGTTAAACATTCTTTTTTAAGAAGAAGTGATTATCAAAGTGATCTTCAAATTTTACTGAAACCTAAACACGATAGAAAAACCTCAAGTCACGCCGTTATCGAGGAATTGAGGCCAGTAATTAAAACTTTCTCCGATTCTAAAAAGGCACTGTCCAAAGTGTTAGAAATACCGCCGGGACCTCCCGTTATGTCAACGGTGGTGGCCGAGGTTTATGGACCGGACGAAGCCACGAGAAAAAAAGTGGCCCAAGAGCTTTACGATATTTTTGCCAGCGTCGAAGGAGTTGTGGATTTAGATACGACTTCACGACTTGGCAGACCACGATTGGTTTACCCCTTCGATCAGGCTCGTGGAGGACTTTACGGCACCAGTGCAGATCAGGTGATGAAAAATGGAGCTATGATTTTTTCAGAAATGCCGATAACTTTGCTTAAAGACAATACGTCCCCAGAAGAAGTGAGCATTAATTTGTCCGTTGATAACCTGAGAAGAAGTGGAACTGATCCATTTGGACAAATTACAACTCCTTCATTTGAATCCGGAGTGGTTGATGTTCAGAACGTTTTAGGGAAACCTAAGATGATTGAAACAGAAACACTTTATCGAAAAAATCTAAAGCCAGTTTCCTATGTCATGAGTGAACTCTCTGGGAGTGAAGAGGCTCCTGTTTATGGAATTTTAAAATTAACTCCTAAGATAAACTATCCGCTTCAAACCGCGGAAGTCCCATGGAATACAAGTAAGCCAGTCGTTAAATGGGATGGAGAATGGTTTATTACTTATGAAGTTTTTAGAGACATGGGAGGAGCTTTTGCGGTGGTCATGGTTCTGATTTATATCCTGGTGCTCGGTTGGTTTAAAAGTTTTACCGTGCCTCTAATCATCATGGCGCCAATTCCAATCAGCTTGATTGGGATTCTGCCCGGACATGTTATCGTTGGCTCCTATTTTACCGCAACGTCGATGATTGGTTTTATCGCAGGTGCCGGGATTATTGTCCGTAACTCGATTATTCTCGTTGATTTTATAGAACATCAAATTGCAAACGGAATGGCGCTCAAAGAGGCAGTGGTGAGTGCTGGGATTTTAAGATTTAGACCAATGCTTTTAACGGCAGCCGCGGTAGTGGTGGGAAGTTCGGTTATGTTGTTTGATCCAATCTTTCAAGGATTGGCGGTCAGTTTAATTTTTGGAGAGGTCGCCGCGACCATCCTTTCGAGATTTGCAGTGCCAGTACTTTACTATTGGATCGTTGGTAAATCACGAGTGAAACATATTATGGAAAAAGATGAGGAGGTTTTATGAATAAAAAATTGATATTTTCTGCTGTTGTTATTAGCAGCATCCTATTTCGGTTTGTATTTGCAAGTTCACTGGAATCAATTAAACCGACAGATGCCCAAATAATGGTCACCGAAAAAAAGGCGATCATTCTGGACGTTCGAGAGCCTGAGGAACTGAAGGAAGGAAAAGTTAAAGATGCCGTGGTTATTGCCAAGTCTTTAATGGACAATAACAAAGAAGCTTGGGGGCGGGAAATTGATAAACTTCCTAAAGATAAAACCATCGTTGTTTATTGTCGTTCCGGCAGACGCTCGGAAGTCGTCGGAGGAGAATTGGTTAAAAAAGGATTTAAGGTTTTAAATATGGGAGGCTTTTCAGCCTGGAAGTCTAGCGGTTTGCCAGTCGAATAGAGTCTAGTGAGTTATAGTATTTTTTAATTTCTTAGAAGGAGAAAAAATGACAATTGAAAATCAAGTAAGAGCTTTTGCCGGAACATTTATTTTATTAAGTGTAGCATTAACTCATTATCATCATCCTAATTGGGTTTATTTCACAATTTTTGTAGGAGCGAATCTTTTGCAATCAGCATTTACCAAGTTTTGTCCGCTGCAAATCATGCTAAAAAAGATTCAAGAGAAGTAGTTTTTAATAATACTTACTGATCCAATTTAAAAAATGGTCGAGAGGGAATGCACCTGATTCGCGGGCAACCTCTTTACCATTTTTAAAAATAAGCAGAGAAGGGATCCCCCTTATATTTAATTGTTGTGAAATTTGAGGATGAGTTTCAGTATTTAATTTTAGAAAAACCATTTTGCCTGCTGCTTTAAGTGAGGCATTTTCAAAAGTAGGAGCAAAGCTCTTACAAGGTCCACACCAGGAAGCCCAGAAATCGACAACTACGGGCAGAGTTGATTTTTCAATGATTTTTTTAAATCCCTCAGCACTTATTTCGTTCACTAGACCGTGAAGTGGAAGTGAAGCTCCACATTTGCCACATACTCCCTTGGAGTGACTTATTTTTTCAACATCTATTTTATTAACTGACTGACACTGATTACAAAAAGCATAAGTGTAATGACTCATAAGAATTCCTCTTTTAAGCGATGGTGTTGGTCCAGGGGCCGCCGTTCATCACATTTTTAAAGCCATTTTTTTTCAAAATGCCTTTGGCCATGCCACTTCTGGTTCCCGAAGCACAGCATAAAATAATCGTTTTATTTTTATCCAATTTTTTGGATTCTTTGTTTAATTGATCAAGTGGAATATTGATACTTTTTGGATTGGCGCCACTGTTAAACTCACTTGGTGAGCGAACATCAACGATAATGGCACCTTCTGCCAGTAGGGCGGGAAGCTTTTTTTTCATGCTATAAAAGCTATAAAACCGATAGCCTAAAAATCCAATGATTGCGGCCGGGAGAATAAAATTTGTAATATCCATAAACACCTCTTTGTCTTAGTGCATTTTTACACAACTATCACTTGATGAGTATCATAAAAAGTAGCTTTTGTCGTAATAGGGAGGGCCTTATGTCCACAAAGATTATCGTACTGGGAGCAGGCGTTTCAGGTCACACCGCTGCACTTTTTGCCAAAAAATTAATGGGGAATGAAGCCGAGATCCATGTGATTTCCCCGCTACCTTATTACAATTGGATTCCCTCAAATATTTGGGTTGGCGTAGGTCAGATGACTGAAGATCAAGTCAAGTTTCCACTCGCTCCGGTCTATCTTAAAGAAGGTATTATTTTTCATCAGGGTAAGGCCATTGGATTAAGACCAGAAGGGAGTGATGAGTTTACGAGCCCCCATGTCATATGGGAAAGTACTGATTTAAATTCACCCGGAATGTTTAATCATGGTTACGATTATTTAATAAACGCTACTGGACCTAAGTTAAATTTTGCTGCCACAAAAGGCTTAGGGCCCTCGGGCTTTTCGCTGTCAGTTTGCACCCCTGATCATGCGCTTCATGCCGCCAATCATTTGAATGACGCTATTTTGGCAATGAAGAAAGGGGAGAGGAAAAGATTAGTGATTGGAACCGGACATGGATCTTGCACTTGTGAAGGTGCGGCTTTCGAATACGTCTTTAATGTAGACTTTGAGCTTCGACGCCAAGGGGTACGTGATCTGGCTGAAATTATTTTTTTAACGAATGAAGCTACGCTTGGGGATTTCGGCGTCAATGGACTTCAGATAAAAATGGGAGGATATACGACATCATCTAAAATATTTGCGGAATCCCTCTATGCCGAAAGAAATATAAAATTTATTTTAGGAGCCCATGTTCGAGAAGTGCAAAAAAATAAATTAGAGTATGAAAATTTAGCAGGAGAAGTGCATTTTTTGGATTTTGACTTTGCCATGCTACTACCTCCCTTTCAAGGCCATATGCTCGAAACATTCAATCGTAAAAATGAAGATATAACCACCCAGCTTTTTAATCCTGGTGGATTTATGAAGGTTGATGCTGATTACCGACCTAAGGATGTTGCGGACTGGGCGCCAGAAGATTGGCCAAAATATTATACGAATAATCTATATGAAAATATTTTTGCCGTCGGTATTGCCTTTGCTCCCCCCCATCAAATATCCATCCCACGAAAAAATAGTTTGGGAACTAATATAACTCCAGCTCCTCCTCGCACTGGAATGCCATCGGCTACAATGGGAAGAGTGGTCGCAGAAAATATTGTTAAAATCATCCATGGTAGAGTTTCCGAAATAAAAACGGCTTCCATGGCCGATTTAAGTGCAGCATGTATTGCCTCAACTGGCTCCAGTTTACTGACAGGCTCAGCAGTTTCGATGACCATGAGTCCAATCGTTCCCAATTATACAAAATACCCGGAATCGGGAAGAGATCTGGATGCTACTTTTGGAGAAATTGGACTGGCCGGGCATTGGATCAAAAGACTGTTGCACAGCTTGTTTATTTATAAAGCCAAGGCAAAATTATTTTGGTGGATAATTCCAGAGTAGGAGAAGATTTATGTATCTAGATCAAAGTTCATTGCCACCCAGACCCACAAAATTTTCCCTCTTTTTGAGACAAAATATGTTGTGGCAGTGTTATCGCTTTTTGGTGATTAATTATAAGATGATCAAAACAATTATTAAAAGTCATTAGATGATTCTATTTTACAATCACTTTTCCAAAACTTTCACCCTTTTTGATGGTGGATTTAAATGCATCTTCAATCGTTTTGAGTTCCTCGGAGGAAAACTTTTTCCCACTAATAATCAAATTGAAGACCCCTCCATTTTCTTCGGGGGCATAATCGATCGCAGTGATAAATTTCTTAGCATCCTCATTCGAAATTTTATCGATCCCGATTATTTTAGCTCGGATTTCTTTTTCAACACTTTCCGCCCGGACAATTCGTTTTGAGCGTTCAGCTGTGGGGATGATTTTTCCCGATGGGAAATGGGTTGCAACGAAAGTCACACGATACTTGGATGGATCGGCGCTTTGCGCGAGTTCACCCACAAATGCGACTTTCTCGTTTGCACTCCAGGTGTGACTGGAGGGCATAAAGATTCCATCATCCCCAGAAAATAGAGTCGTTTTATTTTTTGATTTTTCAATTTTACCAACGGCTGAACTAAAAGAATCTTTAGCTTCGCCCATTTGGTGGGTTACTTGATTTACACCGTCTTGCATTTTTGTAAAACTTTCACGCAAGAGTTGCTCGGATGAAGCATTGGTATAATCAACTTTAGATAACGATTTCATTTGTTCATAAATATTGTCGACGCCAATACCGGCAAAATCAATTGAGACAATACCTTTTTTTGCCTGCTTTAAATCAATCGCCACTCGTTCTGCTGAAAACATTGGAGGAGAGAGCGCGTCGACTTTTTTAAAGTAAAGGGCCAAGTCACGGGCGGTGGTTTCATCAAGGCTTTCACCGAAAAGACTTTTGCTTTTTTGACGAATGCTCGCAATAAAAGCTTCTTCCGTTGAGAAATCAGAGGGCTTGATTTTTCTCAAAATACCAATCATTGCTTTTGAAGGAATAATAATTCCATCGGCCGCTTTTTCCAATATCTTTTTGTCGAGCAGTTGTTGCTTCGCCGCCAGTGTACCTCTTAGTTTCTCGATCCCATGCACTTCAGAACTGAGTGACGTTACATGCGCTCGGAAGTGGGTCAAGCGAGGAGGGGCGTTGCCTAAGGAATTGCGGGCAGTCCGGGCGGACATGTTGGCCTCAAGGGCATTTTCCCCGGCGCCGGAAAGAAACCAATTAGCAGGGTCGATGACCGCATCGGTTCTGGGCGGGATGGTTCTGATTACCTTTTTCAAGATCGGATCGTTCGCAAAATCCTCATTGGTTTTTTTGTAGAGCGCGGCCAAAAGATCTTCATATTTTTTAGGATCTTCCCCGTCCTTTAGCTTTAATCGAATGCGATAGGATTTATAGTCTTTGTACTCGCCTTCGAGATGACTCATCAGTTCGGGATTACTCCGTAAGTTTTGATTGAATTTCTCAAAGAAGGAATTGTTAATGGTATCTACCGCGACTTTGTCGAGAAAAACTTGATCATTTAATGTCTTTTGGACCGAGTTTTCGACATCAAAATAAAGAGCATGCTTTTCTGTATTGGCAACATCCAGTTCAATTCGCTTGAGGAAATCGCTGTTGGCACCGGGGACCAGTGTAATTTCTTTAGCGTACTTTGTTTTGAAAAGTTCTAGTTCATTGGAAGGAGTCGGTGATTTTTTAGCAGAGACAACTTCTTTTTTAATCGAGCTTACAACAGGTTCAATTGGTTTATTTTTTCCAGTCAAACGAGCATATTGTTCTTTGCCTTGAAGTGTATCTAATGATTTTAAGTCGGCCGGCTTAATCTCCTGGAGTTTTCCCCTCAAGTGCATCAGTTTAAAATCTTCTAAGCTATAGCCGAGATCCTTATATTTTTTAAACAAGAGGTGAGATTCTTTTAATGAGATCTTGGGAGCACTCTCAAAAACCTCAATATTGTGAAGTCCTTTTGGCTTTCCCTTTTTAACCAAGGCGCCGACGGTGATAAGTTCTTTCGCGGCTTTGGTCCCGTGGACAATGACTTTTGCTAAAATAGCAGGAGGCATAACCCATTCCGCGGCAATACCACAAATTTTTTCAACTTTGGCTTGAGGACTCATACAATCATAGCGAGCGATCAACGGACTAATCGCCTCTGTTATTTTGCTCCAGATTTCATTGAAGTAAAGTCCAGGATCTTTTTTTACGGCTTCGTAAACATCCACCGCCATAGAGCGTGCTGATTCATAGGCGCCTTTGATGCTGGTCAAAAATCCGGGAGAAGTGATGGCCTGATAAGTCCCTTTGGTTAAATCCCAAACGGCAAGGCAGAGATCCGGAAGGAATTCTGTAAAGAATTCAACGAAAGATTTGGCCGCCGATTGCATGCAGCCTTTGGCAAAATGATAAACCTCATTAGCGCTCATGCCAGGATGAACGATAGTACGATCTCTTTCATCACATGATCTTCTCAGGCCGTCGGGAACATCTTTGCAAATAATATCATCAACATTCTGACAGAGGCGGGTGAAGCTTTCATTGGCCTTTGGAGCGCGGCAGCTGGCGGCCGCATAGCCTAAAGTCGGAAGCAGGAGTTGAAGGGAAAGAATGAGGATGATAATTTTTTTCATGGCACTCAATCGATTTCAACTTGCTCAGGATTTATCTCAGCGATTAATTTTTCAATTTCTAATTCGCTCGGTAGCTCGCCCTCACTAACTATTTTTAACTGCAAGAAATGTTCACGCTGATAGAAATTGATTTCTTTAAAGTGAATTAGCTGATTCGTAAGTCGGAGGTAAGAGCCTGTTATTTCCAAAGAGTCGAGCTTATTCATCTTTTTATGTTTATAGCTTTGAATTTGATAATTTTTAAATCCCAAAAAAGAAGACATCATTTTTCTGATGCTTGCCATCTTCTTGATATCCTCAGTTAAACTTTTTTCATCCCATCGTTCCTCTGGGTCATAGGAGTCGACTTGGAGATGAAGGCTATGATTTTTTTTGTCAGCATTGCTAAAACGCAAGTGATCACTTGCCACTAGCTCTTTGCTCCACCCCGAGAGCTCAATGGCGGAAAAATCCCGGCCCAGGGCCTGGATAGAGTAAAGACAAATGATCAGGTATAGTGAAGTTTTCATCTAATCTTTTGTCGGTCATTCAGGCTTTAAGTTTAGTGAATATGTATCGATTTAGGCTGATCTTTTCAGTTTACTGTAATCACCAATCCACCCTATAATGCGTCCATGAGTATATTATGCAATTTAAAAAATATTTCGTTGAATTTCGGCTTAAAAACCATTTTCAAAAAGGCCCAATTAACCATTTCAGTTGGCGACAGGATTGGGCTCTTAGGCCTAAACGGTAAAGGTAAGTCGACCCTTTTCAAAATCCTAAATGGGGAAGTGGTTACGGATCACACCACACCTCCTTTTGAATTTCACAAGGCCCGCGGGGAAGACAACCAGCGTTTTTCCCTTTTTTATGTTCCCCAAGAGCTACCGCTGGTGGGCAACGAACAGTTGACGATCAATGATTATTTTTTTGTTTTTTATCCCGAATTAAAAGTTATGTTTGAAAATTCGCTGGAGGATTTTGAGCAACATCACGGATGGGAACTTATTCAAAATTACGAATCTTATCTCAAGTATTTTAACCTGACAGATTTGGATAAAGTAGTTTCAGAGTTAAGCGGTGGAGAGCAAAAAAAAATTCTCTTAAGCCTCGGGCTCTCAAGTATCGCTAATTTGATCTTGTGGGATGAACCAACCAATCACCTTGATATCGAAACCATCAGGCTTTTTGAAGATGAATTAAGTTCAACCCCCAAAGCCTTTATGCTTATCACTCACGACCGTTATTTACTTTCTAAATTAACCAAGCGAATCCTACATATCCAAAACGGAGTTATTGAAAGTTTTGCAGGTTCTTATACGGACTACCTGCAATTTTTGGAAGAATCAGAACATTCTAAAATGCAGTTACTGGAAAAACTCAAGAACAACCTGGAGCGCGAGCAAGCTTGGATGAGACAAGGAGTGAAGGCCCGCAGAACCAGAAGTAAAAAGCGGGTTGAAGATTTTAATGATCTTAAAGATCGTGTGACCAATATTAAGTCTGAGGCCAAAAGAAATCTGGATATCACTCTTTCCAAGTCCAACCGACAAACAAAAGTCTTGGCTTCCTTTAGCGAGATGAGTTTTGCTTACCAGGGTGAAAAAACACTTTTTAACAATATTTCGGGCGAAATTCAAAAGGGTAACAAGATTGGCTTGCTTGGGAATAATGGAGTCGGGAAGACCACTCTCTTAAAATTAATCCTAGAGGAACTGGTGCCCACTCAAGGCAAAATTAAAACGGCCGATGGTCTGCAAGTTCAATATTTTTCTCAAAAACGAGATGAACTGGAAGTTGATAGCACTCCTTATCAAGTTCTTGGCGATGGATCAGATTTTGTGGATTTACCGGACGGTTCTAAAAGGCACGTCTTTTCATATTTCGAAAGTTTTCTTTTTCACCGCGACGATATTCACCGCCCACTTAAAACCTTCTCTGGTGGTGAAAAAAGCAGACTGCAGCTGGCACTCAATTTGACTCGGGTTGGAGATATTCTGATCTTCGATGAGCCAACCAACGATCTCGATCTTGAAACCATCCAAATTCTAGAAGAAAAATTGGGGGCCTTTCAAGGTGCAGTTATCCTCATTAGTCACGATCGAACTTTTCTTTCTACCGTAACAAATAAAGTTTGGTTACTGGAAGACGGAAAACTTCAAAATTTTGAAGGTGGTTATGAGCAAGTAGCACCTTATTTGGAAGCGGTCGAAATGGAGAGAGATTTGAAGAAATAGTGAAGAAAAATGGCGGATTCGATAGGAGTCGAACCTATGACCTACCCCTTAGAAGGGGGTTGCTCTATCCAGCTGAGCTACGAATCCATTAAATGTTTGAGAAAAGTAACTATTTTAGCTAAATTTGTCCATTAAAAAATGCTTTAAATTGTAATGTTTTCAATTGCTGGCCCTTTTCTAAGTACCTAGAATTTTAAATTAATCTTTGCTGATTAGATCGGAGAGCCTAGACTAGAGCCATGGACTCGCAAAAGGTAAAAAGTTTTTATTTTAAAGAAGACGTCATGGCCCATATTAAATTGGGTCTGCCGACTCTCTATCACTCTTCCCAAACTTCTACGGTGATTCCTTTTGAACGCATCAGGGGCGAGTTGTTGCCGGATACTATTTTGGGAAACCTCTCAACGCTCAAAGGTAGTTTGGCCTTAACGGATGACTTTAATCTTTTGGTTTCGGGTTTTGTGACATGGAAAGAAGCAAAAGAATTTTGTCGAAGTCATGGACGAGAAATTATGACTTCTCCCACCGAAGAGCTCGCTGGCGTACTCGCGGGAATTGCAACCAGTGCGACAGGTGAGCGATCTTTTGGCTTTAAGAACCTTCGCTCTCAAATCGTTGAGCTGACTTTTTTGAACTATAAGGCAGAGGAAGTTAAGTTATCATCCAGTAAAAAATTAGAGCTGCCGATTGATTTAACGGCTTACCAAAAAGATTTTGCTCCCTATCAGAATTTTAAAAATGCTCCTTATCCCCGACTGGAAGTCGAAACCGATCTGATGACCGGGACTGAAGGGCAGTTGGGAATTATTACTTCCGCTACTTTAAAGACGATTCCTTACGAAGAAGAAACTTATCTTTTTCTACTGCTGCCAAGGTGGGAAGAAGACTATGGCCCGCACCTGGAAATCTTTCATGCCGTTTCTGCCTTTCGGAGTGAAATTCGCGCCTGCGAGTTTATCGATTCCAATGCTCTCTCTTATTTGCCAGCGGAAAAAAATCCAGGAAAAAATCAGGACATCGTTTTTCTCGAAGTGAAAAAAAGCGACTTTGATTATGTCTACGAAAACCTCCTGGCGAAATTAAAGTTGATAAAAGAAGAAAATATTTTTGAAATGGCCGCAAGCAAATGCCGCGATCTTCGGGTGAGTGTTCCTCGTGCTATTTTTGAAGTGAATAGCAGGATGGGAGTCACTAAGAAAGGGACTGATGTTCAGGTAAGTGCTGAACGTTTTAGAGATCTTCTGGAATTCTACCGAAGTTATGTTGGTCTCGGTGTTAAATACAATCTCTTTGGTCATTTTGGCGATGCTCATTTGCATTTTAATTTTATGCCAACTCCGGATAAAAATGATTTTTGCAATCAGCAGCTGGAACTTTTGTACGAACAAGTGCTTATTTGGCATGGATCTCCTTTTGCCGAACATGGCATCGGATTGTTAAAGAAAAAATTTATTGCTCCTTTTTATAGTGACCATCAAAAAAATATTTTCCGAGAATTGAAAAAAAGATTTGATCCCCAGGGACAGTTTTTTCCAGAAGGATTCATGTCATGCTAAAAGCTCGGGTTTTTAAATCGGCCAAACGAGAGTTTGATTGCAAAATGGAAGGCAGTGGCGAGATGGTGGTTGCCACCGCGTTGGGCAATCTCTTAAAGGGTGATGAAAATACCATCGTGGTTGGCGATTACGTCATGATTGAAAATAATACGATTGTGGAAGTCCTACCGCGCACGAATGAAATGTATCGCCTGATCATTCGTGAGCAAAAGAAAAAAGTGACCGCCTCTAACTGTGATTTGCTGGTCATTGTCAGTTCCGTTTCCAAGCCGGAGTATAAAAGGGGAATCGTCGATCGCTTTTTGGTTCGGGCCCATCAATGGGGTATTCGGCCTTTGATGGTTTTTAATAAAATGGATGAATACGATCCTGATATTCTGGATATTAAATTTGAATTCGATCGCATGAATAATTTGGGCATTGAGTGTTTTGAGGTTTCAGCCGCGATGAGCGATTATCGGCCTCGCTATTTGGCACTGGGGCTGGAAGATTTAAAATCGAGACTAACCAATAAAACTTCTATTTTCTTGGGCCAGTCTGGAGTCGGCAAAAGTAAATTAATTAGCCAGGTTTCGGATGGCAAAATCAATTTACTCTCAAATGTCGTGGGGAAAGTGGGCAAGGGAAAACACACCACGACCTGGAGTGAAATTGTTGACTGCGAAAGTATGTCTTTAATAGACTCGCCCGGGATCCGATCTTTTGGAGTCGAAGATCTACTGCAAGAAGAATTAATAACGTACTTTCCCGACCTGGAAGAAGGGGCAGTGAAGTGTAAATTTTCCAATTGTTCTCACAGTGAGGATTCAAAGGGTTGTTATTTCTACACCCTAGATCAAAATAGCCGCGAGACTCAACTCCTGATGTCTAGACTTGATTCTTTTTGTCGGATGAAAGAAGAAATTTCCGAAACGCCAAGTTATCTTAAAAAATAGTTAAAAAAAAAATTAGTTATCCGAGAAGATTCATAAGTATCAACTCGGGAGTTTGGCCATGTCTGATTTTAAAGTACTCGATTTCAACAAGAAAAAAACAGAAACTATTGAGCAAAAAAGAAGGGCCTTCAATCGAATCGTTTTTCAAAATTTTCTTGGTGCTTATTCTGTCATCGACGACAATGGCAGTATTTTTCCTGTGACTATGGTCGATATTGCAGGGGACGGATGTTCATTTCAAGTTCCGTGGAATCCTCTAAAAGATAAAAAACTGGCCCAAGATTTTGAAGTTCATATGAGAATGTATTTTACCAATGCTTCTTATGTTCCGGTCATTATGAACGTGCGTCACGCCAAAGAGGTGATTGCCCAAGACGGAACAGTTCATATGCAGTATGGTTGTGAATTTGATAAGAGCGTCCCGACTTTTGAAGCTATGCAAAGCTTCATAGATTTCATCTATAAATTCGCGGAGCACTCTGCAATAGATAAGGGCGACACCAAAGTTTATTTTAAATAATCCTCTACTTATGATAGCTTTGTACCCCATGACTCTCTCGGAGTACAAAGACTATGAAATTGGCCATCATCGGCTCTGGTCCGCTTGCGATTTTCTGTGCTCAATATTTTGACCAAATTGGGGCAGAGGTTGTTCTTTTTCAAAAAAACGCCCTAGGTGGAAATATCCGCTTTCTGCTCGATCATTTTCCGGAAATGGAAGTCAGCATCGCTAAGGTTAACAAAACAATAAAAGAACTTTGGGAATCAGATCTGGTCCCTGCAATCAATTTGATTGAAGAGCGTCAGCTAACGAAGGCCGGTGAAGTTCTAAGAGTTCACAAACGCTTTTTGCATCCGGAAGAGACCATTGCCGAAAAAACTCGTCTCCATGATTTGTTTCGAGTTATTTATTCGGTGAATCCCAAGGACTCAATCTTAAAGCAATTGCAAGAAAACCCGGAAATGTTCAAGCAACTGGGCGAACAGGTTCTCAATTCACTTCATGCGCCCGTGGAAAGCTTTGAGGATTTTGATATTGTCATCGAGGTGCGCGGTCGAGGTCGTGCGGCACTTCCTATGGGGCCTTCTAGCGCTCTGGCCTTAAATGAAAACAATCTTAGAGCAGCCGCTCCACTTTTTTATGAAAAAGATATTTTCACCAACTTAAAATTTGAGGGGAAAAATAATCTGGTTTTGGTAGGAAACAATGAATCAGCAGTTCTTGCCCTGCTAAAATGCCGAGACTGGCTTTTTTCTAACCCTGCTCACTCCTTAGCATGGATTACGCCAACACCTGCTAGAAAGCATCATAAGAATGCATGGCTAAACGAACAACTCAATAAGCTATTGGATTTTTCCGAACTTCAATTTGATAAAGATAAACTTGAATTTGAAAAGAAAATGCATGAATGGCGTGATTTAGAAGATTATGTAAAGGCCAAAATCGCAAAGCCGGTTGAACCGCGGCCCAAAATACTTCTCTATCAAGGGTATGATGTTACCTCTGTCGATCGCTTGCTTGATCGCGAGGGAGTATTTGCTACTTTTGAAACACCAGATTTCAGAGAATACGCCCTAGTTCCCAATGACCTGAAAACTATTCCTGCCGAAGCGATCATGATTGCTTACGGAGTAGAATTAGAAAAGGATTTTTCCAAGGGGATCAATCCCGATGAGGCCGGTTACTATCGCCTGGATACTGCTGATCTGGATGAAGGGTTGGCCATGATAAAAATGATCGAACAAAAAATATTATCTTTTTTCTCGAGAGTTCAATGAGAGTTCATTTCCTTATTATTTTAATGACCACTTTTCTTCTTTCGAGTTGTGCTAGTGATAAAAACTTGAAGCCTCGAACGGTTGAAGATTATTATGCACCGACCGGAGTGGAAAAATATTTTCTTACCGATGTACCCAATTGGGCCAACTTTGATCAAAAGGCCGGATGTTTTCGCCAGCCGGGTATTCGTTATTTTAACATTAATGCCCTGATGAAAAGTTATGCTTTAACTTACAATCAGGCCTTACAGGTTCAAGCTTCTTTTAATGAAGAATTTTTGAAATTTAAAAAGGCCAATAAATTCCAAGCGCCAATGCTTAAAGAAGAAGAGCTTCTTTTTTATAAAGTTAGCGAAAAAGTTTCCAGTAAAATTATTTTCTTTGACCCTCCAATTTACAATCGAGTGAATTTGATTTGGCTTGATGAAATTATAGGCGATCAGAATAAAGAGAAAAAATTAAAGAACCTTTTGAACTCCCCGGCGATGGAAGCGGGCGTTCCTGTGCTGGTTAGTTTTTGTTTAACGAGGGATGAAGTGGAAAACAGGTTTCCTGATCTAAATACCAAAATGATCACCGCAGAACTTTTTTCAATTTATGACAGTCAGGGGAATGCCTCACCTGGATTTAAATTTGAGCTTGGGCAATTTTTTAAACCAGAGCAAAAGCTTTATTTCTATTCTCAGAAAAATTTAGTTCCGGATGATGAACTCAAAGGAACATTAAAAATATTAAACTACTAAGGAGATTTTATGTTTGGAATGGGAAGTGTTAAAAAAAGTGACTACAAAGAAGCACTTGATCGCCTAACGGCAGTTTTTAAAACTAACGTTGGTGAATTTGAAGTAGAGCTTTTTGCTAAAGAGTGTCCTGAAACCGTTTGGAATTTTGTCAATCTGGCAGAGGGAAGACAAGAAACATCTAAAAAAGGTCCTTATTATGATGGATTAGTTTTTCACCGTGTAATTGAAAACTTCATGATCCAAGGTGGATGTCCTGAAGGTTCTGGGAGAGGTGGTCCTGGTTACCGCTTTCAAGACGAATTCAATCCAACCCTTCGCCACAGCAGTGCTGGCATTTTGTCGATGGCCAACGCAGGTCCAGGAACAAACGGATCTCAATTTTTTATCACCCTTGTTCCGACCCCGCACCTTGATGGACGCCACACTGTCTTTGGAAAAGTAACTAAGGGGATGGACGTTATTTCTAAAATTGGCACAACTGCCACTGGTCCTGGTGATCGTCCGCTTAAAGATATTATGATTGAAAAGCTTACTATTGTACGTTAGTTAACTGAAACAATAGTTTGACATGCTAAACACTTTAAGGTAGTTGCTTTACCTAATAATTTGTACTGAGGAGATTTAATGAAGAGCTTAAGTGCTGTTGCTATGCTGGCAACCTTATTATCAGCTAACGTTTTTGGCGGTGATCATTCGATCAATGCCGAAGGCAGAGTGGGATGGATTTACAAAGACAATGATGTGAAAAAAACAGGAGTTTCAAATTCTAGTTCTTTTTCGATCGATTACTTGCGAACGACTTTTGCCGGGATTGTTACTCCGTCGGTAAAATATTTTTTAACGACAGATCTACTTGGCCAAACCGGCAATGATGCTGTTGATGGAACTTCTACTTTAATTGACGAGGCTTTTGTCACCAAAACTTTTGCTCAAGGAACTTCATTGACCCTTGGTAAAAAAGCAGTGTTCATAGGTGGTCGTGAATATGATTATTTAAATTCTGATCGTTATACAGCATCTTATTTTTATGCAGCCACTCCGGCCAACCAAGTAGGATTAACTGTTGCTCATGAGATTGTCTCGCAAACTTTTATGGCCCAGTATTTTAATGGAAATAAAGATAATGGCCAAGGCACGACAACCAATGCTCAGTCTAAATTTGGTTATGCGGTTGGATGGTACGGTGACCTGGCCAATGGTCTGTTGAAACCAATCGTGGCCTATACTGTCGTTCCGGAAGCTGCTGCAAGCGCAACCACCCTAGGTGGTACTACAACTCGTGTCACTAAAGGCGATGATGCTTACTTGGCCGCTGGGGTTCAAGTCAATTTGCCAATGGGACTAGTGCTCGAAGCAGAATACGATTTGCTCAATGAAAAAGATGCGCTGGCAGACAAAAAAGATCTAAAGACGACTTCTCTCGTTGCTCTGCTCAGATTGCCAGGTGATAGATTTTCGCCATTTGTAAAATTTATTTCAGATACCAAAAAAGCTGATTCAACTAAAACCGCTTCAAGAATTGCTTATGATCTGGGAATTGAATTTAAAGAAGAGAAAGATGATGCCATCAGATACCACGTTGTTTATTCTGGTTCGAGTGTAAAAGATAATATCGATACCACCGAAGTCAAATCATCTCCGGCCTCAATTATGGTCGGATTGAAATTTGTGGCCGCCATCCTGTAATAATTTTTTAATTTTGATCGCCTAGAGTTCACCGAAATCTAGGCGGTCAATCATTAACTGAATCGATTCATTTCCGTTGAAACGATTAAGACCCAACGTAAAATACACTGATAGATCTTCATGTTTTAGATTCTGAGTAGAAAATATTTCTTCCGGTCTTTTAGCTTCATATTTACCAACGTAATTAAAACTAATTCCTTTTAATTTTGTTTTTTGTTGGCTTAGGTTCCATCGGACGTGGGCCTCTTTCATAATATCGAAGGAATCAAGATGGACGCCTTTGATTTTAAAAATGGGTTTCTCGTTCCCCATCCCAAACGGCTCGAGCAAATCTAAGTCGCGCATTAACTGCGGATTGATTTCCCCTGCATTTATTTCCAGGTCGTAAAACTCCATGCGGGTGCGCTCAATCGCGGGAATATCTTTAAGCAGCTTATTCATGTTCTCAATGAATTCTCTTAGATTTTCTTTTTTCATTGAGAGTCCGGCGGCGGCCTTGTGGCCGCCAAACTTTATAAAGAGGTGTTCATTTTTTTTAAGCAGGCTAAAAATGTCCAAGGTCCCCGCACTTCGGCAAGAGGCCTTAATAACTCCCGGGTGTTCAGAGTCTGTGAAAATAATGGCAGGCGCTTTAAAGGTATCTACCATTTTGGAAGCAACGATTCCGATAACTCCTTCATGCCAATGAGGCTGATAGACGATGGTAATCAAATGTTCTTTATAGCCAAGGTTTTTTCTTTCCATCAAAACCTGATCGCGGGCCTCTTTTGAAACTTCGTTTTGAATGTATTTTCTTTCCTGATTGCAAGTGACCAGATGATCGTAACACTCGCGAGCACGCTCTGGAGTTTTGGCAATTAACAGTTGCAGTGCCAATTCAGGGTGATCCAGCCGGCCTTTGGAGTTGATCAGGGGCCCGATATGAAAGGCCAGTTTTTCTGAAGGAATGGTTTTAGCTTTTAATTCATCTGCTGTAAAAAAGGCCCGAAGCCCTGGGTACTGAGTTTCTCTCAGCAGCTTGAGTCCATGGCGAACCAGTTTTAAATTTACGGGACTCAGGTGAGCTAAATCGCAAATAGTTCCAATCGCTACAAATTGTAAAAGAGGGTAGAGAGTGGGAAGAGACTTTCCCGAAAGGGCATAGTCTGCTCTGATCTGAACAGCCAGGGCAAAGGCCACTGCCACGCCCGCCAGAGATTTAAGTTCACCTTCGGTATTTTCATCCCGGCGATTGGGATTAATGACTGCGAAGGCATCAGGCATCGTCTCACGAGCATCTTTGTGGTGATCAGTAATGATCAGATCAAGACCTTTTGCTTTGGCACTGTCTGCGGCTTCGTTGTTAGTGATCCCACAATCAACTGTAATTAAAACTTTGATATCTTTTTGGATCGCTTCATCAATTGAAGAAAGATGCAGTCCATAACCTTCGACAAAGCGTGAAGGCTGAACGATATCAATTTCCACATCGAGCATTTTAAAAAAATGATAAAGCAGAGCACAGGAAGTTGTGCCATCGACATCGTAATCGCCGTAGACCCCAATCTTTTGATTGAGTTCAATGGCCTCCATAATTCGCTTGGAAGCACGATCCAAATCTTTAAGCTTGGTCAGCTCGGGCAGCGATTTTAAATCCCAGGATAAAAAGGATTCTATTTTTTTTTGATCAAAACCTTTTTTATCAAAAAGTCTTTGAATGATGGGGTGAAGTTGTTGCATCCCTATTCATAGCATTTTAGTCATGAATAGGCACTATTACCAAAGCACTGTAAGACCTTTTATGAGATCTTCCTCGTGGATTTCATGGCCATAAGCGAAAAGCTGCTCATATTCTTTCTGGGATTTGGAGTGAACCTTGGAGAAGTAGTTGACAGGTAGGAAGGATTTTTTGCATTTTTGGCATTTTTGGGGCTCTTGGGCCGATTCCGCCACATGCCCGCAAATATGGCATTTTTTGATAACTTGTTTACCGTTGGTTTCTTTGTTCGTTAATTCTACCTTCATGATAAATCCTATTCCATTGAAGTAGCGTCCATTGCTTGTTTATGCTTGAACGATCCTTAGTTCAGCTAACACTTAAATGCTTTTCGAATATATTTTTGAAAAGCTTAGAAAAAAGGAAATATTTTCCTCTTTTTTTAGATTGGCCGAGTGGATTAATTAAGTATTGTCTGCCAAAAAAAAGGGATACCGAAGTATCCCTTTGTGAGTTTGATTTTTTTTTATTTTTTAAACTGAGATGCTACTAGCAGCGAAAGGCAATTGTTGTCTTTGCGGTTCTGGCAGTCTCTGCTCTGTAGTGGCCGGTGTCTGGTTAAAATCATATCCCGGTATAGCTTGGGGACGATTGAACGAGAAGCCGAAATCAGCGGGAGTCTGAAGTTGCTGGCGACTGATACTTGGCATGATCGAATAGGGGTTTTGGTAATCAGACCATGGTGAAGTGGGAGCAGAAAGACCAATCCCCATGGCACCTAAGCTTAAACTGTTATTGAAAGTTGGGTAACCACCGTAACTGCCAGCTGATGGGTATCCGAGACCTTGGCCGTAAGCATAAGGACTCATTTGGGGCATGCTATTGTTTTGCATTTGTGAAAGCATGTTCATCATCTGAACTTGCATTTGCATCTGGCTTTGCATTTGAGCCGAGAACATAGTTGTCATTTGCGACATAAGGGCAATGACTTCTGCATTTGGTGATTTTGCTTCTGCCACGACACTGGACTTAACTTCAGGCACCAGCAGCTTTAGCTTCAAGTCTTCATTTTCTTTTTTAAGACCATCAACTTGTTTCAAAACAGATTCTTTATCTTCTAAAAGTTTTTTAACATCGGCTTCAAGCTTTTCACCTTTTGATTCTGATTTACAAACAACAATTTCAACTTCGGTGTTGTTATGGTTTTTTACTTCCACCACTTTAACTTCCGAGTTTTTAATGTCAGCTTTAAGTGTATCAATGTCAGACTTTTGATCAGCGATTAATTTCGTTAAGGCTTCAATTTTTTCTTCAGTTTTTCTATTTTTTAAGAGTTCAATTTCTTTTGATTTTTCATCTAAAAGAGATTCTTTCGTTTTTAAATCTTTTTCAAGAAGAGCAAGCTTGTCTTGTAGCGCTTTCATTTCTTTGGAAGTGACTGGCTTTTTAACAACCCGTTTTTTAGCAGGTGCTTTCTTGGCCACTGCGGCCGGCATTCGACTGGCAGAATTCGATGCCACGAGAAGTTCGGTTGGTGACATTGCTTGAAAAGCTATTAGTGATAAAGCGGTAACGAAAAATATTTTATTGGCTTTCATGTGTTCCCCCTGAAGTTAGATATAGCTAACTATTACAAGAGGCGTGCCAAATTCTATCTGGATGATTTATCAGGAGATCGTCAAAAAGAAAGAGAAAGCAATGCCTAAAGTTTCAACAGATAATTTTTACCTGTCGAAACTTTAGACAATTAAATTAGTTTTTTACAGAATCGATTGCTTGAAGAGTTTGGTTCATTGATTGTTCAAGTTGACGGGCCAGGGCCAATTCTTGTCTGTAACGAATCTGCTCCATTTTTCTTTCCACCATGATTTTATTTCTTTCTTCCAGACGTTCTCTGAAAATTTTAAGTCTATCGGATTGAGAAATTCTTTTCACTTTTTTAGGAGCTAATTTAACGGGTGCAACCACTGCCGGGACGGCCGCGGCTTCGTGAACCGGGGCAATTTCCTGGACTTTATACTGTCCCTCGATGTCCATGGTAGGAGATTGGATCGCTTCATCCGCCAACGTTAGATCATCAGAACTTATTTCGGCCTTTACATTGAAAGCAAACAGCACACTTAAAAGCATTAGATATTTCATAGGTCCTCCCCTTAGATTTATAATCCGTTTTTAGAATGGGGAAGATGAGGCGTCTAGCAGGTGTGTAAAAAAGTTAAGCCCCTCATTATATGTTTATGGATATAATGAGGGGCTTAGTTAAGATATTAGAGCTTTAGCGCAAGTTTAAGATTCGAATCAAGAGCATCAAGGAATTGCTCGGTCGTTAAGTACTGATCATTTGTCAGTTTCTCACCGTAAATGCAAACCGCAAGGTCTTTGGTCATTTTTCCTGATTCCACCGTTGCCACGCAAACTTTTTCCAGAGTCTCGCAGAAGTGGATCAGTTCAGGGTTGTTATCCAGCTTTCCTCTATGACCTAAACCGCGAGTCCATGCAAAGATAGAAGCAATTGGGTTGGTAGAAGTTGGTTTACCTTGTTGGTGCATTCTGAAGTGTCTGGTAACGGTTCCATGGGCAGCTTCGGCTTCCATTGTTTTACCATCTGGTGTGATAAGAACTGAAGTCATTAGACCGAGAGATCCAAAACCTTGAGCGACTGTATCCGACTGAACGTCACCGTCGTAGTTTTTACAGGCCCAGATAAAATCACCATTCCACTTAAGGGCCGAAGCGACCATGTCGTCAATTAGTCGGTGTTCGTAAGTGATCCCTAGAGATTCAAATTTTTTCTTGTAATCATTTTCATAGATATCTTGGAAGATATCTTTAAAGCGGCCATCGTATTTTTTAAGGATTGTGTTTTTAGATGAAAAATAAAGAGGCCATTTTTTAGTAAGGGCCATGTTGAAACAGGAATGAGCGAATCCTTTGATCGATTCATCTGTGTTGTACATGGCAAGGGCAACACCATCGCCTTTGAAAGTATAAACTTCTTTTGAAATCTTTTCGCCGTTGGCACCTTCAAAAGTTAGAGTCAATTTTCCCGGTCCTTTCGTGACGAAGTCGGTCGCTTTGTACTGGTCTCCGAAAGCGTGACGGCCGATCATGATGGGTTTAGTCCAGTTCGGAACAAGGCGAGGAACGTTTTTACAAATAATTGGTTCTCTGAAAACAGTTCCATCCAGGATGTTTCTGATTGTGCCGTTAGGAGATTTCCACATTTCTTTTAGGTTGAATTCTTTTACGCGTGCTTCATCTGGAGTGATCGTGGCGCACTTGATACCAACATTGTATTTTTTGATGGCCTCGGCGGCATCAACTGTTACTTGGTCGTTGGTTTGATCGCGGTATTCCATCCCGAGATCATAATACTTAATATCCAAATCAAGATAAGGAAGGATCAGTTTGTCTTTGATAAATTTCCAGATGATTCTGGTCATTTCGTCGCCATCAAGCTCAACCACAGGGTTAGCTACTTTAATTTTTGTCATGCGCATATTCCTTACGTTGGTGTTAACTAAATTAGACTGAATCATAGGGGAGATTGGGGCGTTCCGTCGATATGCAGTGCCGATATCTGATCAAGAATTTTTCAAAAGAGTGAAATATTTCCGGGCGCGATCAACGATGGGTTGAAAGTTTGAACTCTGAACGACATATTCATTGGCGCCGTTAAAAATCATCTCGCATATTTCTTCTTCGTCAGTTTTTTGGGATATAAACAAAATAGGTAACTCTGTCTTGGTTTTTGATTCGCGGATAAGCGAAATGATCTCAAAAGCAGGCATATCTGACATGTCTTCGTGAAAGATGACGAGATTAAAGTCCCAGTGCCTTTCCAGTACATGCAGTAAATGAAAGCCTCCGGTTGAAAACTCAACTGGAAAACCCTCCATTCTCAGTTTACTCGCCAAGGTGTTGCGAAACGGAATGTTCTCGTCAGCAATTAGGATTCGGAAATTTTTCTCTTGATCGCTGGCCATAATTATTTGTAGCTCTTAACGGCATTGGTAACCAGTTTTTCAGCTTCCGCCATTATTTTCTTTTCATCATCTTTGGCCATCGTTTCACCTTTAAATTTTGGGAGAAGTACGTTGTCCCTAATATAGGCTTCGGCTTTTTTTCCTTCGGTGCTCGTTCTGACTTTTTCCCAATCGAGAGCACTTTTACCGTAAATAGCTTTGGCAAAGAAACGGGTCATTCCACCCATATCATTAATCTTGCTTTGAACGCTGGATTTTATGATCTGTTCCCCGAAGTTTGGTGAGTAGACCAGCATTTTGATCACGCGATCTTTGACTACATCCATTCCAGCCGTCATTAGAGGCGAGGACATACTGGCTTGCTCTAAGAGAAGAGGTTTTAAAATTTTCTCCATCACCATCTCTTTTATCTTCCGGCCCTCTTCACTGGCGAAGATCGTATCGAAATTTTCTTTTTTCATCAGTTGGGCTCGCAATTCTTTTGGCAATTCAGCTTCAGGTGTCTGATCAAGAGATTCTTTGACTTGTCCTCTGACCATTGATTTTAAAAATTGGTCGAGAGTTCCGTTTTGATAAAGAGTTTCGATCAGTTCTTTTCTCGATGCTGGATTGGTGGCCACATCTTTTAAGTCGCTAGAGAGTTTTTTGATAATTTCATCGAGCGATCGTTTAGCGTCTTCCGGAGAGTATTCGATATATTGAGCGAGCAGCACTGCCACCGGCTTGAGGACTGAATCAACATTTTGCTGTAAGCGCTGACTATAAGGAGAGGCCGGCATTAAGCCGCCAAGGCAAGGGATAAAATTGGCAAATTCATTTTTCACCATAATGGTCGCAGCGTCTTTTTCTTCGGTCGTCATCCAGGAATTGACGGTGCTGGTAACCATGTTGGTTCCACGTCGCTGAAGATCGTCAGTACATGTCGTTAATTTATCGAGTAGACCATCTTCCATGCTGTATTTTTTCAAATCATCGAGGCATAAATTATATTTTTTAAGAACATCGTCAATGCTCGATTTTTGATCGTTATAGTTTTGTGTTCCGAGTACTGATTTTAATAAGCTGGTTAATTTAATTTCACCCAAGTTGCGGGCAAATCCTAAAGCAAACTGTTTGGTACATTCATCCAGCGCCTTCGAGACCTCGGCAGATTTGTAGGGTTTGTCCACACAAGCGATAAAGGCATCTTCCACTGGTTTCAGCTTCGAAGGGGTAAAGTCAGCGTTGAGTTGTTCTTTGATTTGCTTTTTTTCGTAGGAAAGAACGATTGCTTTGGTGGCGTCTTTGGTCAGGCCTGTAAGGCACTGATCTAATTTTGCGTCAGAGGGCGCTGCCCCGACACAGGTGCTGAATTTTTGATTAACCAGCTGGTTGATCAGTACTTCCGTTTCTTTCGCGCTCATTTTCCCTTCAGCGTTGGAGCGAATTTGAGTTGCGGCAACACTCATCGAAACATTTTTCTTTAATTCTCCTGAACATCGATCAAGCTTCTCGTCAGTGGGAACTGTTCCAATACAGGTCATGAATTTTTGATCAACAAAAGCTTTCACTAGTTTGTCTGCTTCTGCTGGGCTGACTTTATTTTCAATGGCCTTAGCGCGAACTGATTCCCGCGCCACCTGCATCGCTACATTGCGAGTGAGTTTATTGGAGCAGAAGTCTGTCTGGGTGCTTAGATTATCAGCCTCCGAAATATTGGACGGCAGCTTTTCTTCCAGACAGCTGGCCAGTTCTTTTAATGAAGCTTTATGGAGGGCCTGTTTATTTTTTAGGTCATTCGGGATGGACTGATCTAGTTTGAGCGAAGCAATGGAGCGTGAAAAGGAAAGGATCGTTTTTCTAAGACAGCCCTCGCGCGCTTTGCTAGTTTGATCATTAGACCAGCATTGGTCGAGTAATTGTTTTCCTTCTTTGCTTAATTCTGCCGATGCTTTAGGATCGCTTTTAAAAGAACTGGTGGCGGTCTGGGCAAGATTCTTTACGACAACTTTATAAGTAACATCGTTGGTGATAGCGTTCTCACATTTGTCAGTATCAAGCATTCCATCTTTGCGGACATTGTTTTTTTTCTGAGTGTCGATACACTCTTTAAAATATTGAACTTTTTCGGCAATCAGTTTTGCCATTTCTGCCTTGGGAAAATTAGCTTTGATCGCCGCCGTATTCCCAAGTTTATCCTGCACTAACAATGATCCTGTCGATTTGACGAGATCATCAATACAATTCATGAATTGATCGCTCAGTCCCACTTTAGAAGTTTTATCAGATCCGACTCTATCATTGCATTGACCAAAAAGCGGCCAGACCGATTGTTTGATGCCCTTAGCAGCGAGAGGGGAAGAGGACGATTGGGAAATGGTTTTCGTCAAATTTAAATCGGTAACCTTCAGGACTCCACCACGCATCGCCGAGATGGCACAAGTTTTTACATCTTTGGCCGCAGCTGCCGTTTTTCTCATACAGTCTTTATAACTAACAATTTGTCCAATATTGAAATTGGCCCGCATGTTTTCCGGAAGGGCAGAGTTGAGGTTGGATCTTGAAAGCTCATAAACTAAACCGATCCCGGCACTTGGGACCAAGCTGGTGGTTAAAGCATCCATACAGTGATTGGCATCGTATTGGGAGTTTTTGGCCTTGGCGATACAACCCTTGAAGGGCACAAGCAGTTTACTAATCCAGAGCGCCCGTCTGGCCGGATCTTTCACGCCTTCGGTCTCCAAGATTTTGTTGGCGAAGCCGCCCACTAGTTTGCTTCCCAGATGGTCGTAATATTGAATGAGTTTGGCATCCGTCAGGTCATCGCCAATAATATCATTTTTACCTTCCACAACAATTTTGTTCACGAAGGCATCAAGTTCACCAGGCCTTGGAAAATAGTCCTTTAAGTCGTTGCGGTATGGGGCAATTTTACTTTTAACTTCCGCCACCACGTCCACATTGATTAAGTCTCCAATGCCTACCTTCATTTTGGATTTTAGGGTCTGGCCTGAAGCCGCAACTCTTTCGTAAGACAGGGGGGTAATCAGCGCAATACCATCTAATTCCCCGGCCTTGATAGCAAGACTTGAAGAAAACATAATAATGCAGATAAGTAATCTTTTCATAGACCATTCCTCTCAAAACAACTCTATGGTTTAACGGCACTTCTGGGTCTTTCCTTTAAACAAATGGGGCCAGAAGGTGACTGAATTTCTTTCTTTGAAAGGAAAAGCCTTACAGTTGAGCAAAATGATCGACTAAAAAATTTTAGAATGATACTCAGGAATCGAATTGTCGAATTCCGACCATCACACCAAGAGGGACCACTATGAGCTTTAACTTCAAGACCCTATTAAAAGTTTCGTTGCTTTCAGCATTACTAACCATGGCCAGTTGCGGAAGTGGCGGCGGTGGCGGAGGTTCTACCTACGGGGCTAAAACTTCTCCCAATATCCTGGCTTCAGAATTCGTGGCCTCCCTTAATAATGTGGATGGCACTTATTCAACCAGCGTGCAGTTGTACACCAATGAAACGCTTCGCTCACAGCACATAGGACAAGAGAAATGGTTTGTTATCTGGGATGCTAAATACAGCGAGTATAAGGCCGTTAGTTTAAATTATGTTCGCACCATCGTGTATTACGATTACTACTCTAATAACAACGCCGTCGCTGCTGAATTTAGATCAATCGAAAGAAGTGATGTTTTATCGGGACGCTATAATGGTGATACTTACGGAAATGATTACGAAGTGGTTGATTACGATTTCTCAACTGGTTATTACCAAGGTCGAAATTCTGGATACCTCTATGAAGATGAAGCAGGGACGACAGATGTAAGCCTCCTGGCGCGTGAACAAGAAAAAATAAAATTTTACGAAAAAGCCGCCAAGGTTTCTTTCGTTTATAATGTAAGCCTCGAAACTTCTATGTCGATGGTTACCCTAGGAGCAAAAATTGAAAAAATGCTTTCACACGGTAACGGTGAATTGACCGCCGATGATCAAGCAGCACTGCTAGGAGACCTTAAAGTTCTTACTGGGGTGAGTGTTGAAGAAATTCAAGCCGCGGCCAATGATTCAAAAAGCAAAGCAGACGTTTTGGCCAAAGTTGCTGAGAAAATTGGAACCAGCGCCCAGAACTTGGAGCAAAAATTTCTGCCAGAAGTTTTTGGTATTGTTCTTTAATTAACTAGTAAAAATTTACTTTATTAAAAAAAGGGGGCTTATGCCCCCTTTTTTTATTTCCGGGAATCCAGCGCCAGGTAAAAAATACGCAGCTACTTACTTTCCAGCCGCAGCCAGTGCTATGTTCACAGCTAATAAATTAGTTAGGGAAAATATATGTTGAAAGTCATTTCACTCTTACTGTTAAGCTTAATGGCCACTGAAACTAATGCCTTTTTGATAACTCATTTTAAGGGCGGAGAAATCAATTACGATCGTCCCACCAGGCTTTTAATTGCCGGCGGGGGTGATGATCTTGGGACTCAGTTTCAGGAAGTTGCAAAATCAAAGGCCCTCAAATACCAGGAGCTTAACCCTGATTATCAAATCGTTTTTATCACAGCGGAAGAAAAAGGCTTGAATAACATCGGAATTCTAAAAAATTGGGGATTTAATCTACAAGTTGAAAAGCGCTCAAGTTTTGACGGAGATGCTTTTTTGGATGAAGCCGTTAAGTTTAAAAAAATTGCATCCATCGACATTTTTAGTCATAGTTCGGCCCAATACGGAATCCATCTGGATGGCAAAGCTAATCGCCTCACACTTAATACCAAAGGTGTAGAGAGACTAAAGGGGCATTTTATAAAAGATGCCTATGCTTATTTGCATGGATGTAACACTGGATTTAATCTTGCCCCTTTCTTATCGAAGGCATGGGAAATACCAGCGGCCGGATCCATGACTTCAACCAATTTTCAAAAACTCCATAACGATGGCAATTTTTATTTAACGGAAGAAGGATTTTATCCCAACACTGACTGGGCCACAGTCAATGATCTGTCTTTTGCCAGCTCGCAAAGTTGTAAAGCGGGAACCTGTTTAAGACTAAAACCTGATAATCAGCCTTATGTTGGCTTTTGGGGAGAATACCGAGATGGTGGTCTTCCTTTCTATAAATTCTTTTGTATTAAAAATTCTGGTCAAGACTGTAAAAGTGTAATGGCCAAATCCCTGCTAAGTTTTGTCGGAACGAGTTCATTAAAAACCAGCTCCACATTACCTGAATATAAAAAAGTGGTTGTTGATTTTTTATGTCCCATCAGCGCCAAACGAGAATTGAGAAGAGAATGTGAAGAGAGCCTGGAAAGTGCCCTGGTGACGGGAGATGAAACTTATAATCCGTTTTCTCGCCCTTTAGTGGAATGTAACTTCGAGGGTTGTAAGGCCGAAATTGTCTGTAAAAAAGTCCCTCTGACTAGAATCAGTAAACCCGGTACATGTGAACTAAGTAACAATTTTCCAGGAAAAGCAACGACCCTGGTTCGAGAATATAAAGCTTACTTGGATGGATTTAAAAATTTAAATAATTAGTCGAGAGTTATAATGAAGTTGAATCAATTTTTATTTTCACTACTACTGACCATTACTTCTCAGACCGTTTTGTCTGCTGAGACCGATACATTTACGTTGAGAAATGAACCACTGGAAGATAGTTCAGAAATCATAAATGAAAGAGCAAATTTTTACCTGGGAAATTCAATCAAGGCAGCCAATAGCAAGAATGCAGGCTGTGCTGAAGATCAGCTTTACGTTGAAATCCGAAAATATTTTAACAATCACACTAAGGGACAACTTGCGATCGATATCCTTAAAGATAAAAGTATCCCCAAACGAATAGTTAAATTGAGTGAGTCCGTTTATAGAAGCTGGAGACCTTGGGATGGGTTGGGAATGGGACTGACGCTTGCTAAAAAATCAGGTCTAACTGTTTCACCCGTCATTAAATTTGGATCGGAGTTGATCGGTACTGATAAATTCGAACATTTTTTCGGGCAAGGCTTTTATTATTTTTCTGATAATTACCTGGAAGAAAAAGGTGCGATCAAAGCAACCAAAGTGGGAATTTTTAAAGAAAAAACTATTCTCGGGGGAAACAAAGTTGGCAATGGAGTCTTTAGCTACGGAGACCTTGCCGCTAATTTTAATGGAATGAGATTTTGGAATCATGTTTTACAATTGCGCGATGATGTTTTGGGTGCAGATCATAATATCGGTCCCTACATTAATTGCGAAAACGATAAATGGGTACAAGTTAAAAAAATCGACTTTAGAGACTACATTGATTCATCAATGGACGAGTCAATTAATTGCTCCAAATTTCCAGCACAAGTTACCGCTGATCGATTTGCTGACCAGGTTCAAAGACTCGGTATGAGCTGTCCTGTCGACCCAAAAAAATTGGATGAATTGGCCATCAAATACGGTGCAGTTTCTAAGTGGATCATCAATAAAGATGGCATCGGTGTTTTGAAGTTTTTTGGGGAATTTAAATACAAGAAATAAGGACCGAAAACTTAGCCTGGCCCAAAACGTCTTACTTGTTAGCAACTGTCTAAAACTTAGACAACCACAATACCTTCAATCCAAAAGGATTCAATACCTCTTTGAACTTCATTGAGCTTCAATGGCCTGGAGCGATTTTTGCAAATCAGTGCCTTATGAATAAATTAATTACAACAATTCTATTGTTTTCGATGAGTTTTTTGGTGCAGGCGGGGGAATCGTTTGTTCCTTTGCAAAAGGGATTGAGGATGGCCAGTGATGACCTGCTTTATGGCGGAGCCGTTATATCTTCCCGAGAAGCGCAGGACTTGAGTAACCTCCAGCAGATAGATCTCTCATTGTTGCAGCCAAAATCCAACGAGATCTGGTCGTCGGAAAAAAATAGCCTCAACGACCAGGATGCCATTGAGTTGCAAGAGAATGCCACCCTGACTTTTGAAGGTTCTCTCAATTCCAATTCCGGCCTATACCGCTTCAACGCTATCCCAGAGAATGGTTCAAAAATCTATACCATTCATTTGGACAAAACATTACATTCATTATTATTAAGAAAAAATATTCTTCGTAAGCTGGGTTATAAAATTCCGGCGATTAAATACTTAAAAAAAGTATTCATTCAATTTAATTCGGTTGAAGAGCGTGAGCTCTTTTTGAAAAAAGAAATACCAGAAAATACCTTAGGCGCAGCAGAGCGCTGGGTGAAAAAAGTCAACGAGTTAAGCGTTGAAGTGCAAGACCTGGCGGTGACAGAGCCTTCGGAAAATGATTTTTATAATATTGCGATGGGAGTACCCACTCAAACAATCAATAGTCGAACTTTGCGCTCACTGCTGATTCCATATTCCATCTTAGACCTTTACGAAAGTGTGAATCAATACAGTTGGGTTAATGGAAAAATTGATAATCGCGCAGCTGTTCTTTCTCATTTTACCGGGAATGATTTTTCAACAACGATTGAAGATGCTCAATGGATGATAAGACGATTTAATTTATTAAGTCGTGAAGAAATCAAGGAAGCAGTTGCTCAGGCTTTTTTTCCAGGCGAGATTAGTTCAGTGTTAGTCGAAAAAATTATTTCGCGTAGAAATTCACTCAATAGATTATTCTCTGAAAAAAGCAAAGACCTGGCCTATAATCACAAGATTACAATCGGGGAGAGCGTAAAAGACGGAAAAGTTCGTCAGCAAGATTATCCCGGTTTTGCCTCACGTTTTGCTTATGGCGATGCGGAGTCTCCTTTTGAACAATTAAGATTCTATCTCTATGCAAAAATCCAAAGTAACGCCATCGATAATATGGTGGCTAAATTCAATTCTTACCTGGTGGGATATGACCTGGGGAAAACGCGATCCAAGTTTTTCCAGAAACAATTCGAAGATGGCCTTAACCATTTCCTGGAAACAGGTGAGATTCGTCCCATCGGAATTGACACCTGGACCAGTCCACTCGCCAATGCTTCTTTCATTTTTTCTCGCGATATTATTCTTGGTAATTATCTTGGGACTGACAACCTCGTGCAGCTGGCCGATACTTTTGGGGCCAGTGTTGATCTAGGGGTGCACCTAGGAGTTGAGGGATTAGGCGAAAATTTATCGGGAAGTCTTCGCGTCAGCACGGCGCTGGTCAGAACTTTCTCTCACTTAAAACCTGTTAAGAACTTAAAGCAAAGCTTAAAAGAACCATATAAAAACATGTTCGTTAGCCTTTTAAAAAGCTCACTGAAAGAGCGTTATTTTTCTTTGTCAGAACTAAAAAATTCAACTGAAAGCAATGATGAAAAGGCCAAAAAAGTTCAGGCGCTCTTGAAAGAAATTGACCAGTATCTGGATACTGGTGAATCCCTCATCATGACCGATCGCTTGATGCCTTCGGCAAGTGTGAAACTCAATTTTTCAACGGGACTCATTGGGGTGGGTGTAGGAGCTGGAGCGGGTGTCACCACTGTTAAGAGAATTCATGTTTTCAAGAAAAGTCCTAAAATTCTTCAGATTTATGATGATTCAGGATTTGTAAAAGACATCAATCTCAGTTTTCAGGTCAGTGAATATATTTCGATCTTAAAATTAACCGGAAAACTAGATCGCGGTAACTATAAGATTAAATCGTATATGGTCAATCTTTCCTCTGACCTGGAGGAAAATCCAAATCTTTATCTAAATTCGCTGGCGGTATACAACGTCCTTAAGAATAAGAATTTTGAAATTTTAGAAAACCATGTCCCTCCGGTCAAACTGGAAGCGACTTTTAAAGACCGCGGTGTTGATTTTTCTTTGTTGTTCTGGAAAATGAAGGCGCTAAAAGGAAAAACCTACTATGACTTGAGTGCCAAAGACGGAGTTAATGGTAAGTACTTCAGTTTAAATAAAGATTTTATGAGTGGGGTTAATGCCGAATCATTTTCAAAGCAAATGGCAAATTATTACCTGGAAGAACAAACTAAAGGGAATGTTTCTATCAACGAAGAAAGCGATGCGAATCCCGGAGACAGTTTTTTTGGTCGCTCTTACTCCCAGGAGATTCGTTATGAAGCTTCTCTGAATGCTCAAGGGAAATTTGAAAATAAATTTTTATCTCTTTCTGATACCAAACAGGGATGGGCACTTACACCCAAAAAACTTAAGAAAATGATGGCAAAGGTAAATGCAAAATTTCAAACATCACTTTTTGATGTTGCCCAAATTGATTTTGAAAAACTGAGACTCTTTAGAATTGGCTACCACCTCAATCTTTATGATAGGGGAATTCAGCGCTTAAATAGCATCAAGTCTTCTGAGATTGATGCGATCGAAGCTCGCTATAAAAAAGAAATTGGATGCATGGCCGACAATCCCAATATTAATTCTTCAACTTGTGGGGACTTGAGTGTGTTGCGGTGGGATTTAAGAAAATGTCAAAAAAGTAAAAACGACGAGGATACCGCCAGTTGTAATGTTGAATTACTCGATGATCTTCTCACTTATTTAAAATTTAGTGATTTTAAGCAAATCATCGGAGAGAGCAATCTTTATGTTTATGGAACAATGGATGGATTTAGACAGCATTCGGAAATTCTAAACGATACGATTTATTCAAATACAGTTGGTAAAATTGGAAGTAAGGAATGGAATGGTCCGCTTGATGTCGTTCGTGAATTATTAGGGCTTTCTGAAGGCGAGTTCTCCGCTAGTTGGTTGAGGTAATCGAAATGAAAAAAATAATTTTGCTGGGGCTAACGACACTTTCCTCATTTGCTCTGGGCGCCGAGAATCTGCAAGTTGATGATCCGCTTTATAGCAAACAATGGGCGCTTAAAAATAACGGTCAGGTTATTCTTAAAAATATCTCTGATCTGGAAAGAGTGCGGGTTGTGGGAATTGCGGGAAATGACATCAACTGGATGGATACGAGTCATATTCCAACTTCTAAAAAAGAACTTATCGTGGCGGTTCTAGACAGTGGACTTGACCGCGAGCACCCGGATTTAAAAGAACGAGTTTGGTACAATGAAAAGTTATGTGCCAACGCAAGCAACGCCAAGATCCTTGCTTGTCATGGATTTAATTTTTTAGAAATGAATAACAACGTCAACGATGATGTGGGACATGGAACTCACGTAGCGGGCATCATTGCCGCCAATCGAAACTCGCTCGGCATCGCCGGTGCGGCCGATCCTCGAATTAAAATTATGCCGCTTAAGGTTTTAAACTCCCAGGTCAGCGGTTTTGTTTATAATGGAAAGTTGATTACCGACGTCATTGCCGATGCCATGATTTTTGCTATTAAAAATGGTGCAGAAGTTGTGAATTTGAGTCTTGGCTGGCCAAAACTAATTGATACCATCAAAATTCGCAAAGCTTTTGAAATGGCGGAAGAGCAAAACGTTGTGGTGATTGCGGCTTCTGGCAATAACAACAAAGACCTTCCAACTTTTCCTTGTGCTTATGAAAATGTCATCTGTGTTGGTGCCGCCGACAATCGCGGAGAACTAACTGAGTTTTCCAATCATGGATCAAAAGTCGACTTGCTTGCTCCAGGTGAATACATTATTAGTACCTTTCCTAAAAAACTTGAATCGCGAGTCCTCAGAATTTCAAATTATGAAGTGAAGCGCGGATCGAGTCAGGCTGCGCCTTTCGTGACTGCGGCGGTGGCCACTTTGAAATTGTTGAATCCTGGTCTGAGTAATGACCGTGTGAGATCGCTGCTGTTTAGAAGTAGCAAGTCTCTGGTAAAATCCTCAAATAATCGTTTTGTAAAATTTGGTTCTCTGGATATGCAGAACCTTTTAAAGATGGCAGGAGACACTGAACAAAAGGCATTTTTAAATCCGCAAATAAAGGGAGTCACGGAAGTTAAGTACCGAATGAGTGACAGACGCTTTGCGATTGAGCTTCCAGTGAAAAATCTTTCTGACATTGCCTATAATGGAATGGTTTGCATCAGCAGTTCTTCAACGGCGATAGCTCTCGATCAGAAATGTTTCGAGCTAAAAGATCTTAAAGCTCACACCAGCACCACTCAGGTTATCAGCGGAAGTCTGCTGGATCTCTCCAGCGACTCACATATTAGATTGACACTACAGGTGGATCAGCTTGCTTATGAGACCAGTCTGGTTTTCAGCCGCGACTTAAATGGCGATGCAGGAGTAAAAACATTAGCGATCACTGGCGCTAAGTTCGACGATATGGGCCTGATCAATGGCGACCGGAAATTATCTAAGATGGCGAGAGTCATTGATAAATTTCACCGTTTGGATTTTCCCGAATATTTTTTCCTGGAAAAAGCAAAACAAACGGCGACCAATACCGTGGCTTCTCTTTTAACTAAAGAAAATGGATCTTATGTGGTGAAACATATCAAACTGCCATTGGTTAATCGCGTACTCTCAATCCATCGACAGGATCTCAATCTCGACGGTAAACTTGATACTTTTATCTATGCTTTATCGGCTAAAAAAGATGAATTATATTTTTTCAATTTGGATAAGGATTTAAATCCTCTTTTTGGTAAATATTCTCAATGGGCAATGACCTTATCAACTTTTGAAGGTCTGCCGATTGAAGCCGGTAATGAAAAATTTGAATGGCTAAAATTAAATCACCCTCAGTTGGGAAGTATTGTTGTTCCTTCTGTTTTTAAATCTTATGCCATGCCGGAAGCAGACAATTCGAAAAATATTCTGGAACGAGTAACGGGAGCCTTTAATCATCAATTCTACCTGGCCCCCAAGCTTCAGAGCGCTGAGGACTCAATGAAAATTGAGTTGAGAGTCGTTGACAGTGTCGCGGTGATGAAGAAAATGAGAACGGATTTCAAATTGTTCGCCGATCAAAATATTATTTTGCTTAAACCCTTTCCCCAAACAGATGAGCAATCAAGACGTGGGGAAATTCATTCTTTGGCCGTTTTGGACAATGGTGATTCCCGATCATTTATGGAATTAGTGCTAAATTCAACTGAGATCCAAACCAAGTTATTAAGCTCTACGATGGGGCTAGAAGGCGCGTTGATTTATCCGGTGATTAATTCGGCCAACGGAAAAATCACAGAGCAATCGATTTTGACTTCCCTGCTTAATCGATCAAGTGCGGAGTTTCTGGTGAAAAGTGAAGGGGATGTGAGCGCGCCGCAAGTTTTAAGACAGGACTTCGATAATCCGATTATTGGTTTAATTGGTGGATTCGATACATGGGGGGACAAAAGCTTCTTGATTGAGAATCGCTCGACCATCAGCTTTCTTACATCTGATGGGTTGAAATTCGAGCTACCGGTTTACCGGGATTCCTCTTTTCCTGGCCAGAACTTCTCGGAGACTCTTCTTCCCATTCTGGCAGAAGGCCGTCCCGGAGTTTATATCAATTCGACTTTGATCTACGGTGAACGTCTTTACAGTATGATAGCTAGCGATAAGGGGCTGGTTAGACCTATTGCTTTGAGTATTGGATTTCCGGCGGGCTGTGTACCCTTAAATCCCGAAACTCTCGAGGAGAAATCGAACTATCATTATGTCTTTTTATGCGCCGGTCCAGAGGGGCAATCGTCTCTGAAATTTCTTTCTATGTCGGAAGATTGATGTTATCTTCCCCTGATTCAAATTGAATTACTCGTCCTGTCCCATTGTGGGGCAGGGCCTAATTTTTATTAGTCCAGGGGGATATTATGATTTATGAGTTGTCAGTAGTGACAAAATCAGAGCTCGGTTCAGAAGCTCATGCACAGATGACAGAAATCGTTAAAGACGCATTAAAAGGGTTCGAAGGAGAACTTTTAATCGCTGACGATTGGGGAAAACTTCACTTAGCACAACCGTATGCTAATGGAGCAAAACACGCACACTTCCATTACTTCATGTTCAAGTCAAACACTCAAGCTAACACTGAGTTGACAAGAAGATTTGGTATCAACGAAGGTGTTTTACGTTCAATGGTTTTTGTAATCGGTAACGATTCACAAAAAGAAGAACTAGCTAAAAACTTCAAATCACCATTCTCAAAAGCTTTCCGTGGATCTGTTCTTGATAACAAGAAAGAAGATGATGAAGAAGGTTTCGAAGATATGGAAGACGATAGAAGAAAATTCGCTAAGAGAAAGTCTTGCTGGTTCACAGCTAAGAAAATCAAAGCTGATTGGAAAGATCCTCAAACTTGGAACTGGTTGGTAAGTGAATTTGGAAAAATTTCACCAGCTAGAGTGTCAGGTATTTCAATGAAGCACCAAAGATTTTCTAACTCTGCTATTAAGCATGCTAGACAACTTGGAATTTCAAGTTATTTATCTAACCAAACAGCTGATAGAGCTTAATTAGTTAAAGTATGACAAAACCAGAAGTTGCAACCAACACCGTTTTTGATCAGCGAGCGTCCTTCGGGAAGCTGATGTTTCTGGCTGTCATTTCTGTTGCGTTATGCTCTTTTGGCCCACTGTCAGTATTTGCTCCGGTCCCATTGATCCTGGCTTTTCTGCTCTATGGACGTCTGACGACTTTGTTCATTGGTGGAGTTTGTACCGGTGCTCTTTGGTTGGTCTCAGCAAAGTTTGCCATCCCGTTAGTGATTGCAGGAATGTATTTAATTGCATTTTTGTACGCCATCTTGATTGCAGAAGTGATTCTAAGAAATATTAATCCGGTAAAAGGGCTAATTTATTCTGGGATTATTCTGGTCACAATCGTTGGCGGAGCACTTATTGCTTACGAGCAATTAGGGAAAGTCTCAATTAAAGCGGAGCTTCAGGCTTCTGTGATTAAATTGCTGGCGATGGTGAAAGAACAGAATAAAGATAACGCTACCCTGCAATCCAACGGGGAAGAGGCACGTGCCTTTCAGGATTTCATTTCTAAGCCAGAAGAATTAGCGAATGAAATTTATGGCATCTTGCCGTCGATCATTTTTGTATTTGTCTTTTTTGGGTTATGGATCAGTCTTTATATGACTCTTCGTAACTCGGTTATTTGGCGCTACAAAAATCTTTATTCTTATAGTTTGAAAGACTTGATTAATTTCAGAGCTCCAGACTTCTTCGTATGGCCATTGATTTTATCATTGGTTTGCGTGGTTGGTTCGGACTACGGTCTTCCAAAAATTGCAGAGGTAATCGGAAGTAATCTTCTTTACTGTCTTGGGGTGTTCTACTTATTTCAGGGATTCGGGGTCTACAATGCTTTTTTAAAGTATTTAAAGATCGGTGGATTTTTGAAGACTATGTTTGTGGTCTTCACTTTAGTGATGGCTTACAAATTTTTAGCGATTCTCGGTATGTTTGATATGTGGTTTGATTTTAGAAAATTTTTAACGAATTCAAAAAAAGACGAAGGAGATATATTATGAAAGTTATTTTAACTGAAAAGGTTCCAGCTCTTGGAAACATCGGTGAAATCGTAAACGTATCAGCAGGTCATGCTAGAAACTATCTAGTGCCAAATGGCTTTGCAATGGTAGCTGACGATTCAAACAAAAACCTATTGGCTGCTCAACAGAAAAGTCTTGCGAAGAAAATCCAAGGCCAAAAAGATGAAGCTAATGCCCTAAAAGCAAAAATCGAAGGTATGACTATCGAACTTATTAAAAAAGTTGGAGCGTCAGGAAAGCTTTTCGGAACTGTAACAAACGCTGAACTTTCAAAAGAACTTGAAAGCCGCGGAGTTGAAGTTGAGAGAAGATTAATTCACTTAGAAGCGCCGATTAAAGGTCTTGGGATTTTCAACGCTAAAGCGAAAATTTTCCAAGATGTAGAAGCGACTTTCAAAGTTAAAATTTCAATTGATCCAAAACAAGCTGAAGAGCTTAAAAAGAATCAAGAAGAAGCTCTTAAGAATGCTGAAGCTAGAAAGAAAGCTGCTGCTGAAGCAAAAGCTTCTGGTGTAACAGAAACTGTTGTTGAATTGACAGAAGAGCAAAGACTTAAAGCTGAAGTTGATAAACTTCTAAGATCTTAATTTCTACGATCATTTTAAAATAATCTAGGGGTCTCTTAATTGAGGCCCCTAGTTTTACGTGCAGTCCTTTGGAAGAAAAATATGGCCGGAAATAATAATCAGATAAATGAACTTCCTCACGACCTTCTTGCCGAAAAAGCCTTAGTCGGCTGTTTGATTATTGACGGAAATGTTTTCGACGAAATCTCCAACCTCAAAATTTCCCCAGAGCAATTCTATGATCCACGCTACGGCATGATTTATGATGTCATTGCCGATCTGTCGCTGGGCAATCGCGCGATAGACTATGTAACGGTCTGCTCTAAGCTTCAAGAGAAAGGAAAACTTGAAGAAATCGGAGGACAGTCATTTGTGCTCAGTCTGGTGGAAGACCAGGCATCATCGGCCAATGTTTACGACTACGCCAAAATTGTAAAAGATAAATCCTCGATCAGAGAAATCCTGAGAACTGCGATGAGAGTCGTTCAGATGGGAATGACTTTTACCGGGAACGCTGAAGATTTTATTCAGGACGTTGAATCCCAATTTTTTAAACTGACCAACGACGCCAAAACAGGCGGAATGGTTAAGTTAAATGCAACCTTAAAACAAAACTTAAAAGAATTAGAAGATACATCTCGCTTAATGGGAGAGATCGCAGGTCTCTCGACTGGTTATCCTCGTTTAGACGAGCTTTTACTTGGAATGCAACCTGGACAGCTTATTGTCCTGGCGGCCCGTCCAGCGATGGGAAAAACCTCTCTCGCCTTGAACGTTGCCGTCAGTGCCTGTATTCAATCGGGGTTGCCGGTTGCTATTTTCTCGCTCGAGATGTTAGCGACGGAATTATCGATGAGACTTCTTACTGGAAGGGCCAAAGTTGATTCAAAAAGAGTTCGTAAAAAAGCCTTTTTAGATACCGACCTTCGCAGTATCGCCAAAGCGACTCAAGAATTATCGGCCTTGCCGATTTTTATCAACGATTCTGGTAATACCACTATTCTTGATATCCAAAGTCAGTGTCGAAAAATTAAGGCCGATCAAGGTCTGGGGTTAATTGTTATCGACTACCTTCAGTTGATGGGCTCGACTAGTAAAAATATTCAACGTGAACAACAGATCGCTGAAATTTCCCGTGGTTTGAAAACGATGGCGAAGGAATTAGGTTGTCCGGTGATTGCTCTCTCTCAGCTTAACCGTGGAGTTGAATCCCGTCCTAATAAACGTCCATCGACTGCCGACCTTCGTGAATCTGGAGCGATTGAGCAGGATGCCGATATTGTCATGTTTGTTTACCGTGATGAAGTTTATTACCCGGATACTAAAGAGCCGGGAATTGCCGAAATCATTGTAGGTAAAAACCGTGCCGGTGAAATTGGTACCGCCAAACTTGCTTGGGTTGGTGCTTATACCAGCTTTGAAAACCTGGCCCATCATCGTGACGGACCATAAGTTATTTTCAATCATTCCTTATAAAGGCCAATTAATAAAATTGGAAAATGCCAGCCGCGCAACGGCCTACTACCGCCACTATCAGATCGATTTGCTGAGCGGGGAGAAGGTCGCTCATGATTTTAATGACTGGATTGAAGCTAATCAAAACGTTTTTCTTTCTTCACTTGGGGCCACGCCCCGGATTATTCATCTTTTTTATGAACTGGGGTTTTTAATTGAAAGAGCTTTTGATCTTTTAAGTGATGAGGCCCTGCTGGTCGTAGATCTGCACTATGAAAATTTTAAAGTAATTGATCGGCCAGTTGCGGGCGAGATTGAGTTGGAATTAGTTTCTTACCCGGCGATGGACGATTACCGCTTAGCTTATCAGGAAGGTTATGCCGAATTACTCAAAGGTAATTGTTACCAGTTCAATCTTACCTTTCCTTTTGTCTATTCCTTTCAACCAAAATATAAACCACTCGATTTTATTTTTGCTCTCTGGAAAAAAAGAGAGAATCGCGGGGCTTTCGGCTCGGCCACTTATATTCCTTATTTTAAAAAATTATTTTTAAGCAATTCACCAGAGTGTTTGTTTCAGTATAAAAAAAATACAATATCTTCTATGCCAATCAAGGGAACGATCCTGAGAAAAGCAAAAGAAGACTGGAAACCATTATGGAAAAAACTTTCTGCTGACAAAAAAAATCAGGCCGAACTTTATATGATCAGCGATTTGCTCCGAAATGATTTATCACGAATAGAGCTCCCGAAGGCCATCGTTACAAAAAAGAAATTTCCAAAACTTGTCCCAGGTCTTCTTCATCAGTGCTCACAAATAGATGTAGAACTGAGCGATCAGGTGAGTCTTTGGAGAGTCATTGAAAAAATTTTTCCAGGTGGCAGTATTACCGGTGCACCCAAACTTCGTGCGATGCGATTGATTGATCGCTTGGAAAAACGGGAGCGCGGATTTTATTGTGGTTCAACCATCATTTCTTATCGAGAAATGAAAAGTGCCTCTATTAATATTAGATCAAGTACCGTCGACTTTAGCACTGGCCACTTACACTACCAGGCCGGTGGTGGGGTTACCCTCTTAAGTGAGGTGCGAGAAGAGTATCAAGAGATGACTTACAAGCACGATAGCTTCATACGCAGCCTAACTCCATAAAATTGCTAGAATTCTAATAAAAACTTACATCTTGACTATAATGGACAACATTGATTGACATGCATTTCTATAAATCGATATGATTTTTTTGCGTCATAGTAATTGACTATTTAGCCAGGAAAACATCTTGGAACTTTTCGTTGAAGGATCGGCGAAATTTTTAAGATTGGCTAATGTTTTAGAAGACAAAGGAGTGTTGAATGGGAGCTTTGGGTTTACAAGATGTAACTAAAACGACAGCCTCAGAAGGAGTGTCTCTAGGGGCCCTCGCGGAATTAACAGGTTTTCCAGTTGACTACATTAAGAAAGAGCTTTTGCTAGAAGGCTCGGATGAAGGCGACATGACAATAGAAGAATTGAGAAAAAAAGTATTGGCTTATCTTGATTCAAATTTTTAGAGAATGATGGAATGACTAAACCTTTTGTCAGTAGGACTTTTGGTTTTTGTACTAAAAAGCCTGGCTTTATGCTAGGCTTTCTTATTTTAGCCTCATATGAACAACACAATCGACTATTCACTAATTGAATCCATTTCTTCTGTCGAAGATTTTCTAAAAACAAATTTCAATTGTAGCTCTAATAAATTAAAAAAATATTTTGATAAGGCCTTTCTCAATCGCTCCTTTAGAGAGCATAGCACCCTTAATCTTCCTCTTAATTTTGTGAATGATGGCCAGATTAATCCCGAGTACGTTGGACCTCCGATTGAGATCTTGTATGAAGATGAGCTCTTTTTGGTGATGGATAAACCAGCTAATTTGTTTGTTCATCCGCTGGTCTATGATGAAAAGAATAATTGTTTGAGTTTTCTTCGCAACTATAAATCAGAAGTTTTGAAAGTTAATTTAAAGCATTATGATCGCGGTCTTTTGTATCGATTGGATTTCGAAACATCTGGAGTCCTGGTTTATGTCAAAAACGATTTTGCCTACCAATATCTCCGTGAAAATTTCAAAAAAATTGCAAAGAAAAAAACTTATCTCTGTCTGGTGGAAGGAGATTGTCGTTTATTGGGTCCTTATACTCATTATTTTTCATCCAAAGAGGTGAAAGGGAAAAGAGTTGTGGTTTCTGATCGCATGGCTTCAGGGGATCAAGGCGAGCTGGAGATCATTTCTAGCACTTACCATCCCGAGAGTAATACCTCTCTGGTGAAAGTGGATTTGAAAACGGGTTTACGTCATCAGATCAGGGCGCAGTTGGCCCATCTGGGCTTTCCGCTGCGGGGAGACCTCTTTTATGGGGGCCAGCCTGCCCCGCGACTCTATTTACATGCCTTCCAGTATCAATTGGAATATCAGGGCAAAGATTATTTTTTTCAAAGCGATGCCAAGGATTTTAGGAACTTATAGGCATTATCTGAGTTTTTTTGTAAACAAATTTAAGTCCTGTGGTTAATAGCCGACAAGAACAGTAGCCTTTTTAAACTCTACATTAGGATTATCGATGTCTGAGCAGCAACTGATTTTGAACGACACATTTTGGAAATTCTTAGTTTCGCTTGAAGAGCTGAAAGAGAAGAAAGACAAAACACTTTTTTGCGCTTCGCTGGGAGTAGATGAAGTGGCCTTGGCCGAATTTAAGGAATTTTTAAATAAGTTTGATGTAATGTTTGAAAGCGATGAAGCTTTTATTTATCCCTTAAAAGATAAGTGCAGAATTAAGATGGAGTTTTCACTTTCAGAATGGCTGGCCCTGCAGGCCACTTTTCAAACTGAAAATAAAGGCCAGAATAATTTCCAGTATTATTATCAGCGAATAGTGCAAAATAAAATGGTGGTTGCCCAAAAAGCTTTTGAGCAATTCAATCTTTATAAAAAACCAGTGGATGTTAAAATCCAATTGAGTGATTTCGAAAATCTTAAAAAGAAAATCGACTATGACATCTGTTATAGGAAAACGATCAATATTCATTTCTTCAATGACAAAAAATGCGTCATGTATCCTCATCGTCTTGTTTATCTGGATGGGGTTTTATGCGTAGTCGGGGAAAGTACTCAGGATAAAACTTTGGTTTTTTTCGGAGTAGAAGATATCAAAGCTGTCGAGGATTGGAATCAAGCTTACGAACCGAATCTCAGCCAGATCGAAATCAACGAGTTTATTTGCCATCTTCGATTAATAAATGGAAAGGAAGAGCGACTGGTTTTAAAAATCTATAGCCAATACGAAACGGATTTACTGCCAAGTCATCATTTCCTTGGAAATCCTTTTGTCACATCCAATACAGAAGGCGATATGATTTGGGCCGCGACGATTGAAATGTGCGACGATATTTTTCAGTGGCTCTATTCAATGAAAGATCGTGCAGAGGTTCTCGACCCGGGACATGTACGAAAAGAATTCGCTCACTATTGCGAATTGAAAAAGGAAATTTCGGGATTGAAGAAGGCCTCTTAAGCCGTTAAGCTCAAAATGGTGAAAAATAAAAAGCTGGGAAATAATCTTTTCCTAACCTCATTTCTTCCGGCAATTGCCTACTGGTATCTCGATGAGAACTATCCACTCAAAATTGCCCTGATGGGGGGAATCTCGCTTGCGGTGCTGGAAATAGTTTTTGAAAAAGTTTATAACAAAAAAGTTCACACTCTTTCCAAGTTCAATTTTTTCCTCATTTTGTTTTTAGGAGGAATCTCTCTGCTGGGGGATGATGGTGTCTGGTTTAAGTTACAGCCGGCCCTTTCCTTTTGGGGGGTGAGTGTTTTTTTCATCTATCGTCTTCGTTCAGGCAAAGGTGTTTTTGGTGAAATGATTGAAGGCATGGGACAGCGCAATCCACCTCCCGATTTTCTGATCAGGGCGATGGAAGTCCAGATGACTTATCTTTTTATTGCCTATGGCATCCTGATGGCCATTCTGGCGATTTGGTTTCCCACATCGACCTGGGTCTTTTTTAAGACCGCAGGGCTTTATATCATTCTGGCCCTGTTTATGGGGGCCCAGTTTTATCTCAACAAAAAAAGAATGCGGGAGTTTTACGAAAAAAATCCCCGAGCGCCTTCATCCGAGGGCTAGGCAATTATTTTTTTGATTTCTCAAAAATATCGGTCTGAATCTTAACGGATTGATCGTGAATGGTGTCGAAAATTTCTTTCACAAATAATTCGTCCAGCCCAAGCAGAGCACCGGCATCCATTCTTTCTTTCATCAACTGATCAAAACGATTTCTTTGAAGGGCGGTAATTTTTTGTTCTGATTTTGCTTTTGCGATTTTTTCAACGACATCAGATCGCAACTTCAAGGTATGAAGCAGTTCATGATCCAAACGATCGATCTGCTCTCTTAAATTATGCAATTGAGTATCAAAATTCAAATTGTTTGAGTATTCAGTTTTGAGCGAAAGTTGGGAAAGAATGAGATCTAATTTTTGGGGAGTCACTTGTTGGGCGGCATCCGACCAGGCCTGATCCGGTGTAGGGTGGGTTTCGATGATCAAGCCGTTCATCCCTAAGTCGATTGCTTTCTGGCAAACCTTTAAAATGAGCTCGCGCTCGCCGGTAATATGGGAAGGATCACAAATCAGCGGGAGATTTGGAAACTTCACTTTAAGTTCCATTGGAATTCGCCACAGAGGATCGTTTCTAAATTCTAATTTATCAGCAACTGAAAATCCTCGGTGGATGGCCAGTAGTTTGGTTATGCCAGCATTGTGGATTCGCTCAATGGCACCAATCCATAATTGTAAATCGGCATTGATGGGATTTTTAATCATCACGGGAATATCAACACCTTTTAAGCTGTCGGCAATTTCCTGAACTGAAAAGGGGTTGGCGGTGGTGCGGGCACCAATCCATAAAATATCGACACCATGTTTTAAGCAAAGCTCAACATGTTTAGCCGTGGCCACTTCAGTCGCCGTGAGAAGTCCTGTTTGTTTTTTGACTTCCGCCATCCATGGCAGGGCAATTTCACCAAGGCCTTCAAAGTTATTGGGACGAGTTCTCGGCTTCCAGATTCCTGCCCGGAATATTTTAACAGCAGGAGTGTTTTTGAGGGCGTGTGCGGTGGTGAGCATTTGCTCGAGAGATTCGGCCGAACAAGGTCCAGCGATCACAAGTGGTTCGCCATTATTGGAAAAATCTGGAAGCCAGCTATTGATAGGGTCTATTTTCATAGGTATACCTTACTCTCTTTTTAGGCCAATGTTAAGGGCTGCTAAGCTAGGAAATTTATATGCAAATGGTAGATAAAAAAATTGAAGAGTACTGTATCGCTAAAAGTAATTTACCTTCTAGTGATTGTGACAAGATAGAAGAATACACCCGTGCCCATATCCACGGCGCTCAGATGCTAATCGGAAAAATGGAAGCGTCTTTTATTGGATTTCTATTGAGATCGATTGAGGCCAAGAGAGTTTTAGAGCTAGGGACATTTACCGGTTATTCCGCATTAACTATGGCCGAAAATTTGCCCGCAGACGGCGAGGTTATCACCATCGATATCAATGAAACCAATGTATCGCTGGCCAAAGATTTTTGGCAACAATCGGCCGATGGCCATAAAATTAAAAGTGTATTGGGCAGTGGTTTAGATATTATTCCCACCCTTAAAGCGCCTTTTGATTTTGTTTTTATCGATGCCGATAAACGAAATTATATTGATTATTTAAAACTGACCGTTCCGCTGTTGTCTCCTCGTGGAATCATCGTGATCGACAACGTGCTGTGGAGTGGAAAAGTCCTGCCGGATACAATTCTTGATGTCAGTGAGCATCGTGATCGCAACACGGAATTCATTCGTCTGGTTAATGATTATATCGCCTCGGAGCCAACACTTTATGGAACTCTGCTGCCTATTCGCGACGGAATGTTCCTGGTGAAAAAGAAGGCTTAAATCTCAGTGACTTATCATCTTGCAGTGAGGTCTTTGGGAGGGATTTCCCTCTCGTGGATTAATCAGTGATTCTCTGTTAAGATCCAGCAAATTTTGAAAATGAAGGATAGTTATGAGCGATAAGACACCTATAGCCTTGGAAGCCTATGAAAAATTAGCTGAAGCTTTTTCACGCCTGGCCCCTACCAAAGCTGAGAATGCTTACATTGAACAACCGGCGATGAGAAAAGCGGTTGGTGATGTAAAAGGTCTCAAAGTTTTTGAAGTCGGTTGCGGCCCGGGAATTCTGGCCGAATACCTGGTTCACGAAGGTGCAAAGGTAGTGGGCTATGACGTAAGCCCAAAGATGATTGAGCTCGCCAAAAATCGCAATCCTAAAAATGCCACCTTTTTTGTCGCCGATGGTGCCAAGCCGTTGCCGCTGGATGATTCTTATAATGAACAATTTGATATGGTCGTGGCCTCGCTGGCGATTGATTACATCAAAGACTGGACGACACCGCTGCAGGAAGTTCATCGTCTCTTAAAAGCAAAAGGAAAATTTATTTTCACCATTCAGCATCCGCTTGGATCGTGGAACTGGTATAAACCGACCTGTGCCTTTGGGGTTCAATATGTCGAAGCGACATGGAAAGGATTTAATGATGAGCCGGTGATTATGCCTGATTATTATCGATCTTTCGAAGAAGTGATTAATCCGCTTATTCAAGCGGGATTCAAAATATTAAAAGTTGAAGACTTAAAACCGATAGATGCGCTTAGGACACTTGATCCTTATAAGTTTGGAAAATTTTCTAAGCTGGCGTCGTTTATGTGTGTAGTCGTCGAAAAAGAATAAGGACAAACATGAAATCTGAAATGAACTTTAAGGCATACTTAAATGCAGCTTATACTCAACTGGCGACTGATCCTAAAAATGTAGCGGAAGGAATCAAACAACATTTTAATCTGATGGAATCTGATGACGATGTGATGGAGATCGCGCGTTTGATCGTTTTAGTTTATGGAGAGTATTTAGGGGAATGGACTAAAGGGATTGAGCTTCTTCGAAAATTAAAAAACAATGCCAAGATAAAAGATCAGCAAGAAATGAAACGCTTGGTGACGATTTTAACTTTAGGCAACAATCCCAATACTTCGATTGATGATTTTTCGTTTTCAGATCGCGCGATCATTTACGCCCAGAGCGCTTCGGCCTTAGCGCGCTTGGGGGGATTGAGAAACGCTGAAAAATTCTTGAAGCTCTCAGTTGAACTTGCAGCTACCCAATTGACTAAAGAAGACCCTGCTCAAACAGAGTTGGCCGAAGCTTCTAGTCGAATTGTCGAGTTTATGAAAAACAAATCAGAACGTAGCGAGATGGAAGAAAGCCTGATGAAATTGGCCCAGGCCCACCAATAAGAATTGGGAAATATTTTTTATGCAAGAATACAATAATTATACAATTCCCTTGATTCCTTTTTATTTGGTGGCGTTGCTGATTGCTTGGTCTTTATGGAAAAAGAAAAAGTGGTTGCTACCAGCTCTTCTGGCTTTAAGTTTTTCGAGTGTCGCACTTATCTTTTTAATTGTTCGCGATCTTGCCGCTATTTACGGCAACGCTGAAATCGGTTTTGCCATTGCGATGTATGCTTCGCCTACTGCCACCATCCCACTGGTGGGACTTGGGTGGTTCATTGGGAATAAAGTCAGCAAGCGTATGGGGATAATCATTGCAGTTATGGCAATTTTGTTAAACTTTTTTCTCGCCTTTGCTTACCGAAAGATGGTCAATCAAAATGCAGAAATACTAAAAACGACTGTTGATTTTGATTGCAGCAAAGTGCCCTATCATTGCGCCATCAGGGATCATCGTTTAGCAGATATTCCTGCCCTGAAAAAAAGTGGCATGGATATCGAAGCTCACGATTCCTCCGCTCGTACCGCTTTATGGTATGGTCTTAATGATGAAGAAGCTGTCAGGGTCCTGCTCGAAAATGGTGCGAATCCAGATAGTTTTAACAGTAAAAGCGAAACGCCTCTGATCCATGTGTTGGTGGTTTCCCTCAAACCCAATCTTGCGGTTGGACGATTACTGCTTAAGCATGGGGCCCAAATTAATCGCACCGTTGGATTTAGAAAGAAAATCAGCATTCTCAATTTTGCGATCGTTAATAAAAACATTGAAGTCATTAACCTGCTACTTGAAAATGGTGCAGATCCTCTTTTTAAAGATGGTTATCGTAAGGATTCCTGCGAGCGCTTAAAGCAGCTGCCGCGGGATCAGATTGTGAATCTCAAAAAATATTGTCCATCATTGTAGAATAAAATAATAAAACTATGGAATCTTGATATCGATTTCAGAGAGCTTTTTAGCTCCGTAGTTTTTATTCAGCGCTGAAGCGCTATCCACCGCTTTCGGAGTGCTCTTACTCAGGTCCGCGTACCATTTATTCACTTCAGCTTTATGATTGATCAAATAATAAAAAGCATCAATGAAAGCTCCGTTTAATTTTTCAACTGCTTTTGGATTTTTAGCACTGAAATCTTTATGGATGACGTTCACTAATTGAAAATCTTTTTCCAGACCCAAAGTTGAGAAAGCCTGAACCTTGGCGTTGATTTCGGTCATGGCCACGTAGTTTGATTCGGTCGTGATCAAAACATCAGCGCCATTTTTAAGGATGGCCGTTTGTAATTCTTTATCCGTCTTCATGCGTTTGATCGTTGGATTGAATCCATAGATTTTTAAAATATCTGTTTTTTCTAAGATCAGCCCGATTTGGCCACCGATCGCCGTGCCCTTAATTGGATAAGCAATGACGATTTTGGTAGGGATTTCGATATTGCTAATGGTCATCTTGGCGGCCATGGCCGGAGTGATCAAAACAAAAAGTAATAGTGTTAAAAATTTCATTTCAAACTCCTAATAGCTGTCGGTGGCGCGAATTAAAGCGTCGGTGATTCCTTTTTCCGATAACGAGTGTCCCGCATCCCCAATAAGATGAAATTCAGCTTCCGGGAATGCGCGGTGAAGTTCCCATGCACTTTCGGCCGGGCAGACGACATCGTAGCGACCTTGCACAATCACCGTTGGGATATGACGGATTTTATCGACGTTATTTAAAAGGAAATTATCTTCCGAGAAAAATCCTTTATTGGTGAAATAATGGCATTCAATTCTGGCGAAGGCATCAGCGAATTCATCTTCACCGAAACGGGCCACAACATCAGAGTCGGGAATTAGTTTAGAAGTTGATCCTTCCCAGATTGACCAGGCCTGGGCCGCGGTCTTTCTCACTTTTGGGTCTTCAGAAGTCAGGCGTTGGTAAAAAGCTTGAACGAAGTCATGGCGTTCAGCTTCAGGAATAGGCTTAACGTATCCTTCCCAAGCGTCTGGGAAAATTTTTGAGCATCCTTCCTGGTAAAACCAGTCGATTTCTTTTTTGCGAAGAAGAAAAATTCCGCGCAAGAAAAGCTCGGTGCAAACATTTGGGTGTTTAATGGCGTAAGCCAGGGCCAGGGTTGAACCCCATGATCCACCGAACACTGCCCATTTCGCGATGGATAAATGCTCGCGAAGTTTTTCAATATCAGCAACTAAATCCCAAGTGGTATTTTCACGGAGATCGGCAAAAGGTGTACTTTGTCCGCATCCTCTTTGGTCAAGAAGAATGATTCTCCATTTTTCTGGATTAAAATAGCGACGGTAGTTAGCAATCAGTCCACCACCAGGTCCACCGTGCAGAAAGACCACCGGTTTACCTTTAGGGTTTCCCACTTCTTCAAAATACATCGTATGGATGTCTGATACTTGTAAAAAGCCTGTGCTATAAGGTTCGATTTCAGGATACATTTCTTTCATCATGATTCCCCGGGACTTTTAGAGTTGGATAAGAAAAACGTGCATGTTATCCTACCTCATATGCGCAAACAAATCGAAGGATTTATTTTATCCGGTCGATCATTTGACTCTGACGATCATCTCCTCATAAAGCTCTATGGCCAATCCGACGCCGGCTCGTTTCTTGTCACGATCAATCAATTTAAGAATTATTTTTTTGTAGAAAGAAAATACACCACTTCCATGAAGAATCTAGATGGAACCTGGGTGGAAAAGATTGAATGTAAGAACCAGCAAGAGTTAAAGGCGCGAAAAAAAGAATTTGAGGGTTCAGGTCTCCGCACTTTTGAAGCCGATATTAGACCCCTTGAGCGTTATTTAATGGATCATGGTCTTTTTGCCGAAGTCAGAATTGAGGGGGAAGCCGTTGTAAGAGATGGTTTGATTTCTTTTCTCAATCCAAAAATTGAGAAAGGGCATTATTATCCTGAGTGTAAAATTATGTCTTTTGATATTGAGACTGGAAAAAACGGGATGCTTTACTCTTTGGCATACTCTTTTCGCTCTAAGCAATTAAAGGAGGATAAAGTTTTCATGTTAGGAGCAGGCTCCAGCACGGAAGATGTGCACTTTTGTTCCACCGAGCGCCAGCTGCTGGAATTTTTTGCGGCGGCCACTAAAAGACTTGATCCTGATATTTTTACGGGATGGAATGTGGTGGGATTTGATTTCCATTTTCTGGAAAAAAAATCCAAGGCCTTAAGATTCCCGCTGATCCTGGGAAGAGGCAATCGAGCTCTGGAGATGTATCAAAATCCCCGGGGCGAATGGAGTACGAACCTCGAAGGCCGGGTGATTATTGATGGCCCCTGGGCGCTAAAGACTAATTTTTTTTCGTATGAAAGTTATAAACTCAATAGTGTCGCTAAAATAGTTTTGGGCGTTGGTAAAGATATCGACGAGGATGAAACACATGACAAGTGGGAAGAGATTGAACGGCGCTTCCGCGAAGATAAATTGTCTCTGGCCCGCTACAACCTCAAAGATGCTCAGCTGGTTTTGGATATTTTTGAAAGTACCAAACTAATTGATCTTCTTTTAAATCGCTCTTTGATATCTGGTCTTTTGCTGGAGCGAGTAGGGGGATCGACCGCCTCTTTTGATCATTTTTATTTACCAGCTTTACATGAGTATGGATATGTCGCTCCGAATGTGGCCGATATCGAATGGATGAGACAGGCCAAAGGTGGTTTTGTTTTAAATCCCAAAGTGGGAGTCCACGACAATGTTCTGGTGGTGGATTTTAAAAGTCTTTATCCAACACTGATCGCAACTTTTTTCATTGATCCGCTTTCCAGGGCCGAAAGATCTGTCTCGCCGGTCAGTACGCCGGTAGGTTTATCTTTTTCCAGAGAGCATCATATTCTTCCGGGGAAAATTGAAGAACTTTTAAAAAGAAGGGCCAGTGCCCGCGACCAGAAAAACAACAACCTCTCACAGGCGATTAAAATTTTGATGAATAGCTTTTACGGAGTGATGGGCTCAAGTGGATGCCGTTTTTATCAAGAAGATCTTCCCGACGCCATCACCGGATCCGGCCAATGGCTTTTAAAAACGGTCATTAGTTTTTTAGAAGCAATGGGCCTGCAGGTTTTGTATGGAGATACTGATTCGCTTTTTGTTCAGCTTCCAAACCGGGAGGAGTATGTCGAGAACGGGAAAAAGCTAGTAGCGCAAATAAATATTTTTTTAGAAGAAAAGCTGCAAAAGGATTTTGGGGTTGAATCGAAATTGGAAATCCAATATGACAAATTTTTTAAACAACTGCTATTAACTTCGACCCGGGGGGAAGGAGAGGGGGCCAAAAAGCGTTATGCCGGACTGAAACTGGTCGAATCTCCCCAAGGAACGAAAGAGGAAATGGTTCTCACCGGGATGGAATACGTGAGGTCAGACTGGAGCGCACTTGCCAGAAATTTTCAATACGAACTGATTAGAAGAGTTTTTTATGGAGAAGATATCCGGGGCTTTATTGATCAGACCCTAAAAGATCTCGAAGCTCATAAGCTGGATGATTCTTTAGTTTTAAGCAAAAGACTAACTAAACCAATCGATGAGTATCTCAAAAATATTCCTCCCCACGCCAAAGCGGCAAAAATGCTCTACGAAAAACTGGGCATTTTAAAACGCAGACCTCAGTACGTCATGACGATGAGAGGGGCCATTCCCATTGAGCTGCCTCATGAGGATATTGATTATGACTATTACATTAATCGCCAACTTGCTCCCATTGCCGACAGCATCCTGGCGCTCTATGGCCAAAGCTTTGAACAATTTAGTGGACCGCAACTTTCACTATTCTAATTTTAGGTTTTAAATATAGAAACTTTCCGTTAGCATAAGGCTATGAGAATTTTGACCCGATTTATGAAAGAAAGTATTGCGAACCTCTATCGAGGGGCCATTCTTTTCCACAATAAAAAAGGGGCGACTCTGGCCTCTTCCAGCAGCTTTTATGCCTTAATTACGGTTGTTCCCTTTGCCTTATTATTGGTGAGAGGGATTGGATATTTTCTTGGAAATCTCGATAGAACCCAGAAGTATTTATTTATTATCGGTTCGCGCTTTTTTCCAGAAATTGCTCCTCAGCTTCTCACTAAGCTTCAGCTCTTAATTCGAGGACCGTTATTTGCGGGGGCAAATTTCACTTTGCTCAATTTTATATTTCTTGCGGTCACTACCATTACATTTTTAAATTCAATCTGGATGGGAGTCTATTTTATCACCGAAGACAAAAGCATTCTCTCTCCCTGGAGAATTCTTAAGGGGTTTGTGATTATAGGCATGACCCTTATTATGCTGTCCCTGGTTTTTGTCTTACCTCCAGTCATTATTTTTGTTGTGAAGTTTATGCAGACCAATATGCTGACCCAATTTTTTTGGGATAATTTTGATTTTTTAAGACCAATGCTTAAATATATTCTTAAGATCAATCTAAGAAAATCTTATTGGTTAAATTCCAATATGCTCCACATTTCCATTCTTATTATTTATTTTACCGCCCTTTACCGATGGCTTTTCTCCTGGAAAATCCAGATGCGTGAAGCCTTTGTGGCGGCGATGGCCTTTACTCTTTCGGTCTTCATTGGGAAATCTATTTTTTGGATTTATATTTATTATGTTCGTACCAGCTTGATGCGAAGTTACGGGGATCTCTATACCACGGTCATGGGGGTCATCTGGCTTTTCTATCTAATGTGCTTTTTCTTTTACGGGGCCTGTGTTTGCCACATTTATAAAGAGCGACGAGAATTGGGAGTAGCGAAATGATGATTATTCGTACTATTTTGGAAATCTATATTTACGCGCTTATTTTTGATGCTATTTTTAGCTTCTTCCCTGAATTGATGAAGTACAACTGGAGAAGGAAGCTTAAAAAACTTTGTGACTTTAGTTGCAATCCAATCCGCAAGCGCCTTCCTCCTAATTTGCCTTTTGATTTCTCTCCGATACTGGTCATCTTACTGATTAATTTTTTAATGTTCCTCTGGTAGAATTTTCAAGGGATTTACTTGTCAGGAAAGTAATTTTAATTTTACAATAATTACTGAGATTAAAAACAGGCTCCCTTCATAGGATTTGATAGGATTGAAATGAACGAATCAGACTTAAGTTTAGACATTCTCTTGCAAGAGACATTAGCACTCACCGAATATTTGCGATCAAATAATTCGAGTGCTTTGGCGTCCCAGCCCGTTCAGTCCTCATTTTTCAACGACCATCAAGATTTTAGCAAACTAGAAGACGATGATTATCTCTATGATTTGGCCGATAATTTAATTCAGGATGTCCCTGTCATCCCGGAAGTTCCTCCAGTTCCCACCCTACCACTAGAAGTTGAGCCAACAGTTGATGCTTTTACTCAGATAAGAGTGTTGCCTGAAACGCCGGGAATCATTTACAAAATCGATAACGCCATCAGTACCTTTTGTGTCCGCGGTTATTCTGCTCATAATATACGACAGGCCTTTGCCGAACTTGGGGAGCTGGATTCGGCCAAAAGAATTGTGCTGAAACTTGAGCCGCAGCTTGGACTTGATACCGTCCAGTTTTTTGAAACGAAAAGCTTCGAATTGGCGGAGTCTATTCGCGAACAAGTTATCAACCGTCGCTTTCCTCATCAGGAAGATTCGCTTTGTAATCTAAGCGATCCGGGTTTTAGTTGGTGGATGAATATCGATCAAGGCAACTCCGCAGCTAGCGAGCAGGGGCGCTTTGAAATCTTTTTTAGATCACATGGAATTAATCGCGCCGAAAAATACATCCAGCTCGGTCCGATCGGAGATGGCTCCATCGCCGCACTTCGGATGAATCAGGCCCGCACTCTGCTACGAAGTTCCTTTCCCATTAGTGAATTTTCTTGTGATGATAAGAGTTTTACAGTAGCTTCTTCAAAACCCGATCATTTAAGTTTTATTTCTTTCAAAAATATTTTTCTCGAGGGTGTCAACCAAACTGAACTTGAGAATTTTCCAGATAACGGCGTTGGACGGACTTTGTTTTACTACTTTCACGAACTGGCGATTGTTCGTAAGTTTTGGATTGAAGTCAAAACAAAGCTCGGTTAAAATAGAATAAAACAGGATGTTTTTTCACTAACGACAGGATGTTTGCTTGGAATTTTCATTTGACCGTTCTTCTAATAATGAAGCGCATTTGCGAAACAGCACCCAGTCACAGCCGACCGGGCCAACTCCTAGGCCACAAACTCCTCCTCCAGAACCAGAAGCGACCGTGCATGCTGACGGAATAGATACTGCCACCATTGCCAACGAAAGACTTCGTAAGGCCATTGAAAAAAACCGTGCTCGCCAGGCGGAAAGGGCCCGCATGAATCCCGGCCCGGTTCAATCGCCGCCCCAGGCCCAACAGCAAGCTTCCTTTTTTGATAAGCAACAGGAAGCAGCTCAACAGCTTCAAGCAGAAGAAGAGCCTGAAGCGGTCACTCCACCGCCAAGAGCGCGTGCGCAGGAAAGAACTCAGGAAAGAACTCAAGCTGTTCCCAAATCCTCTGCCGTTGTCACCCGCAAAAGCGTGGCCAGGCCAAATGAAGCGGAGTTTACTCCAGTCAAAAGAAGCCCTCGCAAAGTAGCAAGCCAGATAAGTTACACCACATCTAGCCGCAAAAAATCAAAGCCCCTGGATCCTACGCTCGTAGGCTATCTGGTGAAAGGTTGTTGGGTCTTTTGTGGGATCATGGTGTTGAGATTAATATTTGCCAGTGGAGGAGTGACTGATTTTTACTCCCAACGCATAATGCATAACGATCGCCTGGAAGAATTGAGCCGTATAAAAAAAGAAAATATGGTATTAGTTCGCGAGATCGAACGGATGCAAACCGACGCGTCTTTTCAGAAAAAATTAGTGCGTGATAATCTGGGATTTATTGCCGAAGACGAGTACTTAGTGCTATTTCCGAAAGAGAAGTAGGTCCGCTAAATTTTAATTGATCATTATTTTTAAGCTTTTTGGCAAAGGGTGCAGAGGCCTTAGTCTCCAGGACATATTGGGCCTGGTAGATACCCGTTTTATAAATGCTCGGCGGCTCACTTGCTCCGGGATGGGCCGGAACATTTTTTTCAATTCCTACAATTTTCAAATTTTGATCTAGAAAGATAATCGTTAAATTGAAATAGGTATTCGGCATCCAAAAACGTCTGGGGCCCATATCGGGGTTAACAAATAGCATGCCTTGGCCGTTTTTAAATTGATCGGATTTTAATCCACTTAATCCCTGAACGTGTTGACTGCGAGTCAATGCCAGCTCTAAATCAATGCTAATTCCCTCAGGGTTTTTCATCTGAAAAGACTCTTTTCCCCACGCAAAAGGGCCAATAATTGCCAGGGCAAAAAGTAGATTTTTAATGAGCTTTAATGTCTTATGCGATATAGTGAACATGTCAATTCCCATTGAAATCATTAAATGAGCACTAAGGAATTGTCGTAAATTTTAGAGGAGAAATCAATGTCTAACGCTTCAATCCCATCAATTAAAGGACTCATGAGAACTCATCATTGCGGGGAGCTTACGGCCGATCATATTGGTGCAACAGTTACTTTATGTGGTTGGGTTAACAAATATAGAAATTTAGGAAGCCTGCACTTCATCGATTTACGGGATAAGCACGGAGTTACGCAGCTGGGATTTGTTGATTTCGAAAAGAATCCCAAAAACAATATTGAAGAATTGAAAAAATGTTCTTTGGAATCCGTCATCATGGCAAAAGGAATCGTGCAGGCCCGTCCAGCGGAAGCACAAAACGCAAACATGACGACTGGAGCGGTTGAAGTTCAGGTAACAGAACTCTCGATTCTTTCAAAATCAGATATCGACAATATTCCTTTTCTGCCTTTTGGCGCAGTAGAAGCGAGTGAGGATCTTCGTTTAAAATACCGCTACCTTGATCTTCGCACCAAAAAATTACAGGATATTTTGCTTCTTAGATCGCGCACCATGAATAAAATCAGAAGTCTTTTAGTCGATGAAGATTTTGTCGAAGTAGAAACTCCTATTCTTTATAAATCGACTCCGGAAGGGGCCCGCGACTATATCGTTCCTTCGCGCGTGCATCCGGGACAAGTCTACGCTCTTCCTCAGTCGCCTCAAACCCTGAAACAATTGTTAATGATTGGTGGGACTGATAAATATTTTCAAATCTGTCGCTGTTTTCGTGATGAGGACTTAAGAGCGGATCGTCAGCCTGAATTCTCTCAGGTGGATATGGAAATCTCATTTGCTACTCAAGAGTATATGAAAAATTTGGTCGAGAAAATTTTGAAAAAAGTTTTTGACCTTCCTGCCGATTTCACTCTGCCGATGATGACTTACGAAGATGCCATGAATATATATGGATGTGATAAACCAGATGTTCGTTTTGGTTTAAAGCAAATGATTGTCACTGATATTTTTAAAGACTCAGATTTTGCGACTTTCTCTACTGTGGCGGCAGCTTCGGGTTTAATCAAGGCGATCTTTATCCCGGAAGCGATGGGGCAATTTTCACGCAAAGATACCGATAGTTTTGTTGAAGTTGTTAAGCCTCATGGTGGAAAAGGGGTTGCCTTTTACAAAATCTCCAAAGGGGAGCGCAGCACCGGTATTTCAAAATTTATTACAGATGAGATCGAGAAAAAATTATTTGCAGCTTCAGAAGTTAAAGGCGATGGGACCTGGCTTTTCTTTGCCGACAATGTTCACTCTGTCGCCCATGCTTCGGCAGATGCGCTCAGACGAAATCTCGGTCACAAATTAAATTTGATTGCTGGCGGCAAGGCATTTTTATGGGTCTATGATTTCCCTCTACTCGAATGGAGTGAAGAAGCCGGCCGTTTTATGGCCTGTCATCATCCCTTCACTATGCCGGCCAGAAATAAACTCGATATCTTCATGAATGCCGACCACCAAGATCCAAATGGCGCGCTTAGAGATCTGACCGCCGAAGCTTACGATGTCGTATGTAATGGTTATGAAATTGGTGGTGGATCAATTCGTATTTATGATCAGACTGTGCAGGATAGAATGTTTAAGGTTCTGGGCTTCACCCCAGAAGAAACTAAAAATCAATTTGGCTTTTTCATCGAGGCCTTGAAATACGGTGTTCCTCCTCACGGCGGCCTGGCATTTGGGTTAGATCGATTGATTATGATGCTCACAGGAACAGATTCAATCAGAGATGTTATCGCTTTTCCTAAAACTTCTTCGGCCAGCGATTTGATGTCTCAAGCGCCCTCAAGGCCAAGTGATGCCCAGCTAAAAGAACTTCATTTTAATTGGACTAAATCTTAGATTAATAGCTTTTCTCAATGAATACTTAGTATTTATCAATTATTCTAACCGCCCAAAATATTCGAGACTCCTATTGAAATAGATGGAGAAGATTATGGGCGGTTTATATTTGGGATTCATCGGGGGCGCAATCGCAGCGGGGGCAACTACCGTTGGTGCCATGGCCATTTTTTTAAAAAACTATTCACAAAATTCTCTGATCAATTTTAAACTCGATTTTTTCATCGGGCTTTTATTGGCGATTACTGCTTTGAGTTCTCCTTCCTGGAGTATTGTTTTTTCCTTCATCGTTGGAATCCTTTTTAGTAAGGCTTCCAGGCTACTCATTGAAAATTTTTTTATGGCGAGTATTGCTCTTAGTCCGGCCCAGCAAAAAACGGTTTATCTGCTTTTCCTGCTGGTACTAAAAAATATTCCCGAGGGGATGGCCGCTGGTGCAACTATGAGCTTAACTCATGCTGGTTTGGGGAATTCGCTGTTATCAGTTATCGTGCTCCAAAATTTGATCGATGGTTTGGGGGCTGCGCTTTGTTTTTTACTTTTAGGATTGTCGCCCTTTTTGGCCGTGTTGGGAGCAATGGCAACGGGGATGGTTGAGCTTTTTGCAGGGATTTTTGGAGGTTTTATGGGCCATGAAATTGGGGAACTCTTGCCAGGGATTATTGCCTTTAGCGGGGGGGCGATGATGAGTCCCACCTTGGAATCCTGGTTGCTAAAAGCAAAAGCGGAAAGTAAAAAAATATTGATAAGCCCTAATTTTATTAGCGGTATGGTTGTTATGTTTATATTCATTATTTGGAAGGAGTTATTATGAAAGCAAAAATTGATATTGGAATTAGCGAAAAAAATCGTGAAGAAATTGCAAAAGGCCTGGCCCATTTTTTAGCCGACACTTACACTTTGTATTTAAAAACTCATAATTTTCATTGGAATGTCACCGGTCCTATGTTTCCGACACTGCATACGATGTTTGAAGGGCAGTACAATGAACTGGCAATTGCCGCCGATGACATTGCAGAAAGGATTCGTGCACTGGGATTAAAAGCACCGGGTTCTTACCAGGAATTTAGCAAGCTCACTTCAATTAAAGAAAATGTGGGTGACCTAAGTGCAATGCAGATGATTTCAGAACTGGTGATTGGTCATGAAGCAGTGGTTAAAACGGCACGAGGGTTATTTTCGATGGTTAATGAAGCTCACGATGAACCAACTGCCGACCTCTTGATCCAGCGTCTTCGGGTTCATGAAAAAACGGCGTGGATGTTAAGGAGTATGCTCGAATCTTAAGCCGCTTTATTTGGTTTGAAATATTCGGCTTCTTGATTCTGGTCTTGGTCCTGAAGGGAATCCATCAAAGTCAGTTGAAACTCTGTTCCCGTTTCTGTGCTGCTGGCTTCCGTCTTTTGATCATAAACCACGCTGGTCGCCGAGAGGACATCCGCTAAACTTTTGTCGTCTTTTCTAATGAAAGATAAGGCGAATAAAAATGATCCGAAGATGGCACAGATAAAGTAGGCGATTGATCTTTGCATCGCTTGTTTAAGCGTGATCTCTCCATCCTCTGAAGTCACCTTTAACCCAAATAATGTTTTGCCGATTGTTCGTCCGTTGGTCGCAAAATAAAAGATCGAAAAATAAGCGAAAGTCAAAGTCATCAGTGAAACTGAACTCATCATTCCCAATTTATGAATAAAAAATAATTGGGCCCGAAGCGGAAAATGAAAGAAAACAGTTTTAATAAAATTAACAAATGAGGCCATGAGAAAATAGTTGGCAATGACGACAATAAAAAAATCGGTAGTAAGTGCATAAACTCGTTTTTTTAAAATATCGCTGGTTTGAAACATATTTCCTCCAAGGCTCAGATCAATTACTTATCGAGTGCTTAGAGGAAAAACTTAGCTTTTGAATTTTTTAGGTAATAAATGCCGACTAATTTAGTTCCAGCTGATTTTTGAGCTGATTAAGCTTTAGGAGAGCATCAATCGGAGTCATTTTCATGACATCAATTTTGTTGAGCTCCTCTTCCAAATCTTTAAGGTAAGCAGGGATAGTCACCCTTTCTTCTGGCCTTAAATCTTCAAAAAAGCATAACTGGGAACTAGTTTTTTTAGCCGTTTCTTGAAGTTCATAGGCCTTTTGGTCCAGTACCGGAGCGTGATGGTTTGTTTCCAGCTGGTGAAGAATTTCCTGTGAGCGTCTAAGTACACTGGGCGGAAGCCCTGCCAGACTGGCGACATAAATCCCAAAACTTTGTGAGGCCGCTTTTTCAATTAAACGATAGAGGAATTGGACGTTGCCCTTATGGTTAACTGTTTCCACTGTGAGATTTTTTGCGGCGGGATTATTATCAGCAATCGCAATCAGCTCATGGTAGTGAGTGGCAAAAAGAGTGAGGGCGCGAGTTTGGTCGATGAAGTGTTCAACTAATCCCCAGGCGATAGAGAGACCATCGTAGGTTGATGTTCCTCTTCCTACTTCGTCTAAAATAATAAGAGATTTATCAGTGGCGTGACGAAGAATTTCAGCTGTCTCTGCCATTTCAACCATGAAAGTCGATTGTCCTTTGAGAATATCGTCGCTGGCACCCAGTCTGCTAAATAGAAAATCGCACATTCCAAGCTGCGCTTTTTTGGCAGGAACGAATGAACCCATTTGCGCTAACAATTGAATGATGGCCACTTCCCTCATAACCGTTGTTTTACCGGCCATGTTTGGTCCGGTGATCAAGCCGAAATAAATATTTTCATCGAGATGAAGGTCGTGGCACACGAACTGATCTTTGATAATTGATTTAATCAAGGGATGAAAGCCGGCTTCGATATGAAGAATTTGTTTTTTAGCATGAATATCGGGACGAGTGAATCCTTCCTGAAGGGCGATGCTGGCCAAACTCTGGAAGCTGTCAATTAAGGCAATATGTCCTGACATGCTCATGATTGAATGGCTTAATTCATGAACGGTGTTAATTAGATCTTTGAATATTTCGCGTTCTAATTTCTCAAGTTTTGATTGAGCGGTAATCGTTTCTTTTTCGAGCTGAGTGAGTTCGGGAGTGGTGTATCTTTCGGCGTTCACCAGCGTTTGGCGACGGTCGAAATTCTCAGGAACACGGGTGGTGCTTCCTTTGGAGACTTCGATAAAAAATCCTGTCACATTATTCGATTTGATGCGGAGTTTTTGGATTCCACTTTCAGCTCGAAGACGAGTTTCCATTTTTAATAATTCTTCACCTACATTGAGATGAAGTTTTGCAAGACGATCGCGTTCTTTGTGTACACCGGTTCGGATCAGGTTTCCTTTTTCTAGGCTGGCCCCAATTTCGTCATTAAGTGTTTTGGAAATTTTTTCGGCCAGGGCCATCAGCGTTTTGAGCTCCGAGGCGGAAAGTTTAGCCTTGTATGGCTGAGCTTTGCTCATCAGTAATAATTCATTATAGGCCATGATCGCCACCGATAAATTAATCAAGTCTGAAGCAGAGCCTTTATTCATCGAAACTTTGGCGAGGATTCTTTCGACATCACGAATTTTAGAAAGCTCAGAACGAAGTTCTTGGATAAGCGAATCATCTTCCAGCAGCGACTGCACGATATTCAAACGATCGTTAATTTCGTTCAGGTTATAAAGGGGAGTTGAAAAAAGGGACTTGAGGTACCGAGCGCCCATTGCTGTTTCTGTTTTGTCAAAAAAGCCAAGGAGAGATTCTTTATAGCTTTCACGGTTTCGAGGTAAAATTTCAAGACCAGTCAGGGTTGGCAAGGTTACTTTCATAACGCCAACATTGGAGATCATTTTAAAAGGACGGATGTGCATGAAACTTTCTAAAAGCTGAGTAGAACATACATAATAAGCGAGCGCTCCGATCGCCGCTAAAATGTCTTCGTCAAGTTTAAGAATTTTATCGCGTTTGAAGCCCGGAATAAGTTTTTCAATATAAATTTCAGCGAATTTGGGAGTGAAATACTCCTCGCTTAAATGAGTTTTTAAAACACCATAATGGGACAATAAACTCTCAACATCGCCTTGCTCCCACTGTCCCATGTAAGTGATAAATTCACGAGGGGCAATCAGGCGCAGGCCTTCGATGAAATCTTCAAAATTATTATATTTATAACCGCGAAAGTCTCCGGTGGTGAAATCAAGCGCCACCAGATAATGCTGTTCATTTTTTTTGAAGGCCGAAACCATATAACGGTGATCATGGCCTTGGGTTTTATCCAGGTCAAAAGGCATTCCGGGACTTACGACTTGAGTCACTCCACGTTTAACAATGCCGACCGCGTCTTTGGGGTCTTCGATTTGTTCACAGATCGCCACTTTCAAACCGCGATTTGTGATGCGGTCGATATAGGTTGAAGCCGCATGGTGAGGAATGCCGGCCATGGGAATAGGAGTGTCGCCAATTTTTCCACGATGAGTAAGAGTGATATTTAAAATGCGCGAAGTCGTTTTGGCATCTTCAAAAAACACTTCATAGAAATCTCCCATTCTAAAAAGGAGAAGAGTATCGGGATAATTTTTTTTGATTTGAAAATACTGCTCCATCATAGGAGTCAGTTTCACGCCAGAATCGATGATTTTTTGTAGGTCTTTTAATGACACAATTTAATCCTTACAAAATATACTTGATGACAAGACTCAACAATACCTTGAATCCAAGGAGTTAGTAAAGAATTCTGGGGGGATTATGAATAAATTTAAGGAAAATAAATGCTTAATTTTATAAGAAAATGGGAGGTATAATACGATAAGTTTGTAGGTTGCGAGGGCCCGAGGAATGCAATTTTGAAAATACGCCAATACTCTATCATTTTTTTATTTTTAGCGATTTGCCTGGGGTTGAGCGCCTTCTCTTATATGGGCCATTTTGATGAATTTGGAAGCGAGCACGCCATCCCTCAAAAGGGGCCGGAACGGGCGAGCGTTGATGAGAGTTTTTTTAAAGGGGTGAATTATTATTCGGTGGAAAAAACCAGACCTTTTTTAGAACTGGATTCTGTTGAATTAAGTATTTCTAGCACCAACGGCGTCGTGATTGGTTTTGATCCGAAGGGAGTTATTTATCGTTATGATAAAGACTTCAATGAATTGGAGCCGATTCACTTTCAATCAAAAAATTCCAAGGCCTATTTAGAGAAAAAAGAAATTTTTTTAGACAAAGAAGTTGAAATCAAAATGAACGATACCAACCTTACTGCCGAGAAGGTTTCAGTCCTCTCCCAGGGAGAAATTCTCTATGCCTATAATGATGTAAAAACTTTGAGCATTGACCCTAAAACCAGTGATCAAATTATGGTCAATTCCGACACTGCCATTTATCGCCCCAAAGCGCAGTTCTTTGAGTATCGCAATAACGTGAGTGGCATTATTAAACGCAAAAGACTCTACGAAGAAAGCATTAGCTTTAAAACGGATCTTTTGACCCTGGATGCTCCTTCCAGTCTCGCCCAGATGAAAGGAAACGTTTACTTTAAAAAAGAAAACTTAGATGCTTACGCTAATCGCGGAGAAGTCTTTCTCGAAAACTATAATAAAAGACTCAAGTATTATGCCCTTTATGACGATGTGAGATTACAGGAGAAACTAAACAATCCTAAAAATAAGGACAAACCGCTGGTGCGCAAGGCTTTTTCTGAAAAATTGGAAGGGCTCATTAGCGAGAAAAAGGTTATTTTGACGGGCTTGCCGAAGGTTTTTCAAGAGCGCGACGTGATTAAAGGCAACCGAATTATTATAAGAGAAAATGTTGAGACGGTGGAAGTGGATGATGCCAATACCAACATTACTTTAGATAAAGAAGATCAAGAAGCTAAGGACGGGAACGAGTAATGGAACACATAAAGCTTGAAGCTTTTAATTTGAAAAAAACGTACGGTGGAAGAACTGTCGTTAAAGATGTGAACTTATCTGTCAGCCAAGGGGAAATTGTTGGATTGTTAGGGCCAAATGGGGCCGGTAAAACAACCTCCTTTTACATGATGGTTGGGTTAGTAAAAGCAGACGAAGGAAGAATAACATTGAATGATCTGGATATTACAGAACAGCCAATTCATAAACGTGCTTTAAACGGCATTGGCTATCTTCCCCAGGAAGCTTCTGTTTTTCGAGATCTGAGCATTGAAGAAAACATTACGGCAGTTTTAGAGAATAGAGATTTATCCGGTCGGGAACGAAAAGAATTAATGGAATCATTAATTCAGGATTTTAAACTTGATCATGTGAGAAAATCCAAAGGTTCTGCCCTTTCGGGGGGAGAGAGAAGGCGGGTGGAAATCGCCCGGGCCTTGGCGCTAGAGCCGAAATTCGTTTTATTGGATGAACCGTTTGCCGGCGTAGATCCGTTGGCCGTGGCAGACATTCAAGCTTTGATACAAGGATTGAAGACCAGAAATATCGGTGTGCTTATCACAGATCATAACGTGCGAGAGACACTCGGAATTGTCGATCGTGCCTATATTATGAATAGTGGTGAATTACTTGTTAGTGGAAAGCCAGCAGAATTAATTAACGACGAGAGAGCAAGGAAGTTCTACTTAGGAGAAGAATTCAGGATGTAATTCGACAAAGGTTTAAGGTTTATATATGGCCGTTAAAATGTCTCAAGGGTTAAAGCAAACGCAGAACCTAGCAATGACACCACAATTGCAACAGGCGATAAAGCTGCTGACCCTTACCCATTTGGAAATGACTAACGTTATCGCCGAAGAGATGGTGGAAAATCCCATGCTCGAAGAAGTCGGCGGTGAAAACGATAGTGAAACGCCAGGTGATGATGTCCGAGAGGCCACGTCAGATGATTTTTCAGAAGCTCCGCTGATGAAAGAAAAAGACGACTTCGACTGGGATTCATACGCGGATTCTTTCAATTCAAATTCATCTGCACCAAACATGGCCACTCCTTCCTCTGATTCAGACGAAATGCCGGGCTATGAAAATATTGTTTCAAAATCAATGACCCTTGCGGAGCACCTGGAATGGCAGCTCAAAATGGAAAATTTAAGTGAAGCCGAGTGGAAACTGGCCCATTTGATTATCGGAAATATTAACGATGATGGATATCTCGACGTTAATTTTGATGAACTGATCGAAGAGTCTGGGATTCCACGCGCTGATGCTTTCGATATTCTCGAAGTGATCCAAAGACTCGACCCAGTTGGCTGCGGTTCCAGCAATTTGCAGGAATGCCTTTTGGCCCAGGCCCGAATTGCTGAAGAGAGATCTCCTTTGCTCGAAAAAATTATCCGAGATCACCTTGAGGATCTTCAAAGTAAAAATTTCGAAAAAATTTCTAAAACTTTAGGTGTAACTTCGGAGCAGGTTAAGAAAACGTCACTCTTGTTGCAGAATTTTCATCCTAAACCTGGCCGGTTGATTGCGACTCCCGACACTCATTATATTTTGCCGGATATTTTCGTCGTCGAAATCGGAGGAGAGTTTCAAGTTCAGGTGAATGACGAGGGTATTCCTCGTTTAAAGATATCTAAACTTTACCAGGAAATGATTAAAAGAGGAGCAGGTCATAAAACCGATGAAGCTTCTGAATTCGTTAAAGAGAAATTAAGATCGGCAGAATGGCTTATCAAATCAATCCAGAACAGACAAAAAACCATTGAAAAAGTGGCGAAGGCGATCGTGGCCAAGCAGCAGGATTTTTTTAAAAAAGGTCCCAAGCTTCTAAAGCCAATGGTGCTCAAAGATGTTGCCAATGATATTGGAATGCATGAGTCGACTGTATCGAGAGTGACAACCAATAAGTATATGCACACTCCATTGGGAACATTTGAATTAAAATATTTTTTTAACACAGGAATAGGAGGAAAAGACGGGGGGACTGATATTGCCAGTGAGGTTCTGAAAATGAAAATAAAAGCCATTTTTGAAGCTGAAAACCCACTGAAACCATTATCAGATCAAAAAGTGGTAGAGATTTTAGCTAAAGAAAATCTCACGGTAGCACGAAGAACAGTTACAAAGTATCGTGAGATGTTGGGAGTCATGCCCTCATCAAAACGAAAAGAGAAAAACTAGGGCGATTTACCAGAAGGGCATTTTATGAAAATTACGACCTCTTTTTTGCATTTAGAACACACTCCGGCGCTGGACGAAAAAATTAAAGAAACGTCTGCCAAACTTGCCAAGTTTTTTCAGGACAAAGGGACAATCAAATGGTCATGTTATGTAAAAAACGGCGAGCATTTCGCTGAGATTTACTATCATGCTCCTCAGTGTGAGTATCATGCCAAAGCATGGTCTACCAATCTTTACCAAAGTATCGATATGGCAGTAGAAAAAATTGAAAAACAAGCTTTTAAGAAAAAGGATAAATTTAATAAAATTCACAGAGAACAATCAGATCTGATTATTCTGGAGCCGGCCGATGCCTGGATGGATCACGATGAAGATGTCGCTTAAATAATTTTGACAAAAAAAAGGGCCATTTTGATCTGTACCCCAAAAAGTGGACAAGGAAATAAAAGACCCTGTCCCGATTTTGGGGTATTCTCTGTTAAAGGAGACAGATCATGGCCCTTTTTTCTAACTCAGATCTCAAAAACCTAGAAAGCAAT